>Ga0181612_177268_pt1 | contig 92745 bp, 80 predicted proteins | sample HoacroProtozoa21_FD_119630 | JGI IMG/M metagenome (GOLD analysis project Ga0181612, IMG submission 119630) | Hoatzin crop microbial communities from Cojedes, Venezuel. Combined Assembly of Gp0051906, Gp0051904, Gp0051908
GAGGAAGCGAGAATAATATGCGTCTAGATGAAGCGTTCGACATGTTTGCGAACGAATATGTCTTGCCAAAGGGGCAAGGACGAAAACGAGCACGAGATGTCGCGCTCGTTAAAAGAGAGCTGGTCGAACTGATCGGCAATAAGAAACTTAACAAATTTACAGTAGCAGATTCGGCGAGGTATAACGCCCACCTGTTGGACATCGGAAATTTGCCGAGCACAGTATTCGGCAAGATTGTGACCGTGCGCGGAGTACTGCGCTACGCCTCTTTACGCGGTTACAAATGCATCAATTACGAGCTGATCGCCGTGCCAAAGAGGCAAAAGGCTGTCCCCGTACACCTGGATGCCGATGAAGTCCAGATGCTGATTGATGCCGCGGAAAGACCACGCGACAAATTCATGATTTCGTTACTCTTCGCCTCAGGCGTTCGGGTAGCTGAACTATGTAAGATGAACCGCGGGCAAATTCACGACGGCCAGTTCACTATCGTCGGGAAGGGAAACAAGCGACGAATCTGTTTTGTCGACCACAGGACGCTCGATTTGCAATATAAGTATCTCGAGACTCGTACCGATGGCAATCACGCGCTATTTTTAAATGTCGCGAATGAAAACCGAATCAACACCGCTGGTGTTGAGCGGGTGATTAGGCAAGTAACCAATAAAGCAGGATTAAATAAGAGAGTCACCCCGCATACCTTACGCCACTCGTTCGCGACAAATTTCCTGCAGAATAACGGCAACATGCGCTATCTGAAAGATTTGCTCGGCCACGCATCGATGGACACGACGCAAATCTATGCGCACGTCGTCGATAACGATTTGCGGCGCCAATATCTTCAGCACCACTCTGTTTAACGGGTGGTGCTTGTGGAAAACTTTGTCAAAAAACATGCAAAAAAACTATTGCATTTTGCTTGCGCTTGTGTTATTATAGATATAACAACAAATTACATTAACAGTTCGTAAACCTAAACAGAAGCGAAAAGCTTTACAACAGGGGTCGGAACTGTGAACAATCCTGATACTCGTCTACAAAAATGTATTTGATATTTTTAACTGTTTCATCAGAACAACTTTTTCCCAAATCATGCGCCGCTTGCGATATCATGATGTTAAAATTTATTTTACTCATTTTTCGCAATCCAGTATGATACTCATCCATAACCTCCTTCAAAAAATGCAAAACTTGCTTCATATCCTCGCTTTCAAGCTGTTCGATTTTTTGATCTAATTGATGATAATCTTTGAAAAACTGTTGCTCTGCACGCGTGATAAATTGCTTAACCGATTCAATTTCTTTCATTGTAATCAAAGTATCCGCGTCAGTTTTCTTACTCTTTAAAATGTCTGCTAGGATCTTATTTTCTTCTGCTTCGGAAATAATTTTATCTCCGATCGAATCTTTCCCACCTAACATATTATAGGCAAACGCATGAAATGTCGTAGCCACCGCCGGAATTTCATCAAAAATTAACTTATCCCTATAACTAATCTTAGCCAATCGCTCGTTCACCTCCATCCTCGCCTTTCGGTTGAACGAAAAAACTAAAATCTCCCGTGGATCTATTTTTTCATGCGTTATCAAGTACGACACTTTTGCAACAATCGTACGAGTCTTTCCAGACCCAGCACGTGCCGTTACTAAAACATTTTTATGAGAATCCAATACGATTTTGGCTTGATCTTTATCTAGAGTGTACACTTTACCATTATCCTTAATGTTTTCCCGAAACCATTTTGTTAGTGTTTGTACTTCGCGCTTATTAAAGAGCATGCCTCCACTCTATCACTTCCGAAATTTTCCGTCAAGCACTAGCTTTTTGACCGCTGGAGAAAAATTCTCCCCTTGACTTTTTTACTAAAATGATGGTACACTGAAAAGCACATTAATAATTTAAAACAGGAAATACATATGAAACTACATTCTTTTATCTCCTGCTTGCTAGTGCTGTGGCCTTCACTAGCTGCTTCTCCATAGTCACACCCACAATTTCAAAATCATACACCTGCCCAGACGTAGAATTTATTTTTGCGCGCGGATCAGGCGAAAGCCTCAACGACAAAAATTATTCAGCCTGGAAAAAATCAATCACTAAACAAATCAAAAATACTAAGCTTAAATACAATTTTTACGAGCTTGGCACTAAAACTTACAATAAATCTAAATACCCAGCGATTGCGGTCGGAGTTGATAATCTGCAAAAAATTTCCACATCTTTATCAGCTTTCTCGAAAAAAGATTCCAGTAAGTTTAATAAAAGCGTCAAAAAGGGAATTAGTGAATTATCAGGTCGAATTAAAGCAATCTCTTCATCTTGTAAAAAGACTAAGTTCGTTATTGGCGGCTACTCACAAGGCGCCATGGTGATTTCGAAAGCCCTATCAAAACTTAACTCCAAGAAAATTATTTTTGCAGCTACTTTCGGTGATCCTAATTTATATTTACCGGAAGGCTACGGAGTAAATCCGCCGGCTTGCCGTGGTAAAAATCTCTCCGCCTATCGTTATTATGCGCCAAATTGTCGCACACGCTCAGGGCGATTGGGTGCCAAAAAACCTTATGTTGACACTGGTTATTCTGGTAAAGTCGGTCTTTGGTGTACTAAAAAAGATTTATTCTGCAGTAATTATTTTAGTCTCAGCGATCACCTCTCTTATGCCACTAACGGGCTTTATCAAGACGCAGCGAAAGTTATCCGCAAAAAACTAGCCAAGGCTTACAAAAATAAAGTCAGTTCTTCCTCAAGTGCTAAGACTAGTAAGCGTAACACCGCCATCGTTATTGATAGCAGCGGCTCAATGTCTGGAATGATCAACACCTATAAAAAAGAAGCCCTCAAATTAGCGAAGAAAACTATTGAAAGTGGTGGCCAAATAGCTCTCTTTGAATACCGAGATCTTGCTGACCCATATCAAACTAAAATGCTTTGCGATTTTGGTTGCTCATACAAGAAATTTAAACAAAAATTAGATAGCATCAAAACCGACGGCGGTGGCGACGAGCCAGAATCCGCACTTTCAGCATCATTATATGCCATGAATAAGCTCAAATGGCAAAAAGGAGCCACAAAATCAATCGTAGTTTTGACTGATGCTACCTATCTTTCACCAGACCGTGATAAAACCACGTTAAAAAAGGTGCGCCAACGTTCACTGGAGATTGATCCTGTTAATATTTACACAATCACACCAGAGGAAATTGTCTCATCCTATGAAGAGTTAACTTCTTCAACTGGCGGAAAATCTTTTGCACTAGGTGACGAGATGTCAGTCTTAACCGATACTTTGCTTGATCGCCCGGAAATCAATTTTCCGTTCGAAGAATACTCTGGCGGCACAGATGATGTTTTCACTTTTTCAGTCGTAACAGACGATGAAAATATCGAAAAATATGAATGGGATCTTGATATGGATGGCGAGTTTGAGAAAACCACTTATGAAAACTCAGTTTCTGCAAAATATAACCAAGAAAAAACTGGCTATATCCAGGTCAGAGCCATCAACTCGAGTGGACTTTCTAGCACCGCCTCGGCATCGATTACAATTAGTAATCAGACCATAAATATCGCTAAAGTATCAAATCTCAAATATAAGCTCAAAGATGACACTGCAAAAATTACCTTTAAGAAGAATAAGTTCACATCTGGCGTATTAATATCAGTGGACGGAGTTATTTTAGGAAATACGGAAAACGACTCCTTTGCACTAGAGGACGTCACATCTAACACCACTATCGTACTTTCGCCATATTCTAAATCTGGAGAATTTGGCGAAGATTCTGAGCCGCTCACAATTATTGTAAAGGCTACAAAAAATTCCAGTTCGAGCATTAAAATCCTCGCTCCTAATGCTGGTATAAAATAGTCTTTTGACCTCCGAAAAAATGTTGTAAATAAAACAACAAAAAATAAGCATTTTTCTATTGACACGCTACATCTAGTGTCTTATACTTAGAACAGACACTAAATGTAGCGTCCGACTAAAACAAGGCTAAATAAAAAATAAGACATATAAATCATAAGGAGGTATTTTTGTATGTTCAAAAAAATCAAAAAACGTGACGGTAAAATCGTCAATTTTAACCCAGAAAAAATCACCGATGCAATCGCAGCGGCTGGTGCAGTAACAGAAGAATTTAAGTATGACCGCGCAAAACAAATTTCCGACAAAGTTGTTAAACGCGCAGAAGAAACCATCAAGGCTCGCACCCCATCCGTAGAACAAATTCAAGATATTGTCGAACAAGTTTTGATGGAATCAAGCTTCAAACGCACCGCAAAAGAATACATCACCTATCGTCAAGAACGCAATAAGGTACGCGATGCAAAGTCTCATCTCATGGAAACCTACAAGACCATTTCTATCGCTGACGCATCTGAGGATTCAGACGTTAAACGCGGCAATGCGAACGTCGATGGTAACTCAGCTATGGGCAAAATGCTCCAGTTTGGTGCCGAGGGTTCAAAAGTTTTCGCAAAAACCGTCTTACTTCGCCCAGAATTTGCTTACGCACACGATAATGGCGACATTCATATTCACGATCTTGACTTTTACGCTACCGGAACTTTGACTTGCTGTCAGACTGATCCCACCGTTTTATTCGAAGATGGCGGTTTCAACACTGGGCACGGTCACTTGCGTACGCCAAACTCAATCGGCTCATATGCAGCACTTGCAGCAATTATTCTCCAAGCTAATCAAAATGAGCAACACGGCGGCCAATCGATTCCAAACTTCGACTATGCAATGGCGCCAGGGGTTAACAAAACTTTCAAAAAATCGTTGAAGTCCAACCTAGAAAAATATAATGAGTTTACTAACGATAAGAAAACTGCCAAAATTGAAATTCCAGAAGATATTCAATATGGCGAAGATGAGCGTTTGAAAAAACTCGGAGTTCCTGAAGCTGTTATCGATTCATCTAACGGCGACACCGAGCGCGCCACGCTTCAAGCAATGGAAGGATTTATTCATAATCTCAACACTATGCACTCACGCGCTGGTGCTCAGGTCCCATTCACTTCAATCAACTTCGGAACTGACACATCTGCAGCTGGACGCTTGGTAAGCAAAAACTTGCTCGAAGCCACTATGAATGGTCTTGGGCATGGTGAAACTCCAATTTTCCCAATCTCAATTTTCAAGGTTAAAGAAGGTGTCAACTACAATCCTGAGGATCCAAACTACGACTTATTCAAACGCAGTATGGAAGTTTCCGCAAAACGTCTCTTCCCGAACTTCACGTTTATCGACGCACCATTCAACTTACAATATTACAAACCAGGCGATTATCGTACCGAAATCGCAACCATGGGCTGCCGCACTCGCGTCTTTGGTTCCTGCTTTAAAGAGTCCGACGGCATTGTCACCGGGAGAGGGAACTGTTCATTCACTACCATCAATCTTGTCCGCCTAGGCATCCGACATGGCATATGCCTCAAGGAACGCAAGGAAGCTGATTGGTCTGGTTTCTATAAAGATCTTGATAAAATGATGGACTTAGTCAAGGATCAACTACTTGAGCGCTTTGATTTCCAAGCAAACCAGCACGTCCGCAACTTCCCATTCTTAATGGGTCAAGGGAACTGGTTTGGCTCCGAAAAACTCGGACCAAACGATACTTTACGCGACGTTATTAAACACGGTACTTTATCAATTGGTTTTATTGGCCTCGCCGAGACTTTGAAAGCTATGATTGGTAAGCATCATGGCGAATCTGATGAAGCCCAAGATCTCGGTTTGGATATCATCACCCACATGCGCGAAAAGTGTGACGAATACACTAAAAAGTATCACTTAAACTTCTCGCTTCTTGCCACTCCTGCCGAAGGTCTTTCTGGCCGATTCACTAAAATGGACCGCAAGGAATTCGGTAAAATTAAAGGCGTGACTGATCGAGACTTTTACACTAACTCTTTCCACGTCCCAGTTTATTACCCAATTTCCGCTTTTGATAAGATTGATAAAGAAGCACCATATCACGCGCTTTGTAATGCTGGACACATTAGCTATATCGAACTCGATGGCGATCCTTCAGACAATATAGAGGCCTTTGAAGCGGTAATCCGCCACATGCACGACGCTGGAATCGGTTACGGCTCCGTCAATCACCCAGTTGATCGCGACCCAGTTTGTGGATTTTCTGGCATTATCAAAGGCGATCGCTGCCCATCTTGCGGACGCATTGAGGATGACGTACTGTTTGAACGTCTCCGCCGCATCACCGGCTACCTTGTCGGCTCGCTTGAGCGCTGGAATGATGGCAAAAAAGCGGAAGAAGCTGCTCGTGTTAAACACACTGTTTGCCTGAACGACAAAAATGGTGTTTATAATAAAGAGCAAAAAGCCGCTCGCGAAAAAGCTAAGCGTGGTAGCGCAAAAGCCCTCGGAAAGGCCTAATATGAAAATCCGTTTATCCGGACCAATTGAACGTGATAGTATTGTGAATGGCTACGGATTACGCGCCGTACTCTGGACCCAAGGATGTTACAACCACTGCAAAGGTTGCCAAAACCCAGAAACCTGGGATCCAGAGGGGGGAGTTCTGGTCGACGTTGAAGACGTAGAAGAAGAACTTCGCCAGCTAAAAGGCCAAACCGGAATCACTTTCTGTGGTGGTGAGCCGTTCGTTCAGCCAGAAGCCTGTCTCGAAATTGCCAAATTTTGCAAAGAAGAACTTGGCTGGAACGTTTGGAGTTTTTCTGGCTACACATACGAAAAAATCAAAGATTATGGTGGACCAGCTGTTGACTTTCTCAATGAACTCGACGCCCTAATTGATGGTCCATTTATACTTGCCGAACGTGACTTAACCTTAAAATTCCGCGGCTCACGCAATCAACGTTTATTGCATCTTGACCACGGAAAAATCACCAAAATCGAATAATTTAGCCTAAAACAAATACGCGACGCACAAACCGATATTGCGGACTTAGCTTCAAGTCCGCAATGGTTTTTTCTAGTAAAATGTCATTATTTTTCAAGAAATCTCCAAAATCAAAACTATTTTTCACAATTGGCGTTGGATAAAGATTTTCTGGATCATATTCAGCTACATACTGCCAATATGCTTGCTCATTCAAAGCATAGGCAATTTGTTCTTTTGTGTAACCAGTTTTACGCGCCAATGTGCCTTCCAGCGAATTATCGACTGGATTTTCTTGTTCATATTTTTCTAGTGCCGCCAGTACCGGGGAATTATAATCTTCATCAACCGACTGCATTAGACGATCATCTTCCACATAACGTTGATAATCCCTCATCTCCTCCCAATTGATCACTTTCAAAAACCATTGTTTAATTGCCACACCAACGCCATTTTCATCACCACCAACAGCGCCTTCGCCAGAAATTTCTTCCGCATTATCATCGCGCGCCACACAATTCGCACCAGTCGCCCAACCCAAAGCTCGCATCTGTTTTACGCCCTCCAATCCATCAACCACCTCACCCAAAAACGGCACCGAACCGACCACTGTCCGCAGGGTGCTATTTTGGGTAACGCTACTTTCTTCGCCCAAAATATTTGCATCAATCATTCCAAACGGAGATTCACGTTCCGAACAATATTTAATATATTTCATCAAATTAGACTTTTCGTCTATCACCTCCACGCCATTCTCAATCTTAATTGACTCATCATCATTTCGCTCAAACGCGCCATTATTTGCCATTCTATTCATGTTGATTTCCGGATCATAATCGCTCGTTTCCACATCATCAATCACAATCGGATTGCAGTTAATATTTCCAACCGCCCCAATCGCCTCAAGCGACGGACAATCCCCAATTTGATTTTCTAGATATTGCGTTTTATCAATTGCGCTCGCCATTGGCAAAAGCGATGTCATCGAACTCGAAACTAAGCTAGAAATTTCACTTAAAATACCAGACGGAGAATTAATTTGTGCCACAGGAAGTGCAATCTTTCTCACGAGAGACCCGAGAAAAGTATTTTGATTTGTTATATCGAACGGATCATGCGTCATACGATCATATTCCGCTTCCTGTTCCAAAGCCAAAACATGTGCATCATAAAAATCCGCCACTTTTTTCTTACTGCCCAAACTGCCACCACCAGCCCTAAAATTACCCGAAAGCTCCAAATCGCCACCCAGCGCTGTGCAAGCCCCACGCGCCAAACCAACCGTATCTGTGCAAACATCATCAACTAATTTCGATGCAACTTGCTCAACAATTTTTCTCAGTGCCTTTTCAGTAAAAATCCCCACGCCAAAACTCAACGCCGAGCTAAAAAACATTTTCCCAATCGAAAAAGTCCCAAAAGTAGCCACCGATATCCCAAACGACACCGCCGCAGTCACCACTTGCGCGATCGAACAAGCAATCACAGTGCTAGTAGTCAGTTTAACGTTCATCCCCAAAATTTCAAAATCTTCATACAAGCTATCCATAGTTAAGTTTTTCGTATTTGACTCATTCTGATCCGGACTATACGTACCGCCAGAAAGCGCCAAAACCATCCCCTCCGCTTGCAAAGCAATCTTTCCGTTCTCATCCTTTTCCACCAAATTGTTCGCCGCTTCATGAATTGGTGAATTGGTGCCATTGCCAGCAATTGTTTTATCAGTAGACTCCATCAATGCCTGAAAATAATTAATCGCATTAGTGATCGTAGTCGCAGCCTGGATCGCCGATAACGTACTTGAAACCGCCGCAGCCCCGCAGACCGCACTAGATGTAACCGACAAAGTATCATTCACAATATTTTTTAGGCTCGCAACGACTTTTTTCTGATCGCCTGTCTCCACGCTTGTAGTTTTATTATTTCTCGGCCCATCCGCATCAACTTCATCCGACTCTTGTCTTTTGCTTGATGCACCACTTTCAATATTTAAACTATCTTTTTTCCGATTTTTTATAATATCCAAAAACGACGAATCTTCACCTTCCGCTTCATAAACTTTATTTGTCCAATCTTTAAACAAATTTTTCGTTAAGTTATATTTACTAAAAAATCGCGCCGAAGACAAATCAATCCAAGCTGCAATTCGCCCCATAAATGATCGACCCGCTCGATTAAAATCACCCCTAAATTCAGCATTTGTCCGATAAAAATCGCCATATTCATCCGCCTTTATTGTAATTTTCTTGCCAGCCTTATTTGTCCATTTTAGGACATTTTCACCATTTTCAGAAACAACCTCGATACCTTGCGCTTTCAACTTTTTTAACTTACCCTTGCTCATTTTTCGATATTTGATATAATCACTACCAAAAATTCCTCGGTGTGCTCGCGCCACATCTGTTTCATCATTTTCAAGATTCATAATCCACTTCATTAATTTTGGCATTCGCATTGAGCGACTCGTGAAAGAGTTATCATACATCGATGTAAAATTTTCTTTCACAGCAAAAAGCATCATCGATTGCGAACCAATCGCCATGAAACTGCCACCGCCCATTAGCATAAGTATTGTAAAAAGCGCGCTCTTTTTCTTAAAAAATGTCTTTATTTTACCATCTTTTTTATCACTTTTCATAAACCCCATGCGGGGAATTGTAGCTATTGCCTGCTTTTGAATTGCCAAATTTTCACTATTTTGCAAAAACTTAGACGCAGAAGTGTTTCGCATCCGCTGTCGCGGATTAAATTTTACGCGTCCTTCGGAGTGATTATAAAAATCATCATCCCCACCATTACGATAAAAATCAGCCATTGTATTTTCATTATATATTGTTTAAGTTTTCATTTCAAGCTTTTTTGTGTATAATAGAACTATATTAACTTAATACACCTCAAAGAAAGGAATTTCATGAGTAGAAATAATTTTATTTCTCTCAAGGGTGTTCGCAAAAGTTACCAGATTGGCAACCAGACTTACGACGCCCTTGATAATATCAATTTAAATATATCCCAAGGCGAATTCGTGGTTATTCTCGGTCCGTCTGGAGCAGGGAAAAGCACGCTTTTAAATTTGCTCGGCGGCATGGATCGTCCAACCAACGGTAATATTACTATCGGTGAACAAGATATTTCAAAATACTCCGATCATCAATTAACTAAGTTCCGCGCTGAAAAAGTTGGTTTTATTTTCCAATTTTACAACATCATGCCAACTCTAACTGTAGAAGAAAATATTAATCTCGTCAAAGACATCACTAATACCAATAAAGACGCTAAACAAATTTTAGAATCTGTCGGCCTCAAACGTCACGCCAACAAATTCCCTAGCGAACTTTCCGGTGGAGAACAGCAACGCGTTTCTATCGCTCGCGCCGTAATGAAAAATCCAGCTATTTTGCTTTGCGACGAACCGACCGGCGCACTCGACTCAAAAACTGGCGTAGAAGTTCTTAAACTTTTACGGCAACAAGCTGATTCCGACACAACTGTAGTTGTAGTTACCCACAATGCCTCCATCGCAGAAATTGCCGACCGCGTTATCCACTTGCGTGATGGACAAGTGGTTAAAGACGAAACTAACCAACATCCAAAATCAATTGATAAGGTGAGGTGGTAATATGTTGCGCCGCAAAATGCTACGCGACATTTGGAAAAATAAATCTCAATTTCTAACAATTTTCCTTATGATCGCATTAGGACTTTTCGCCTATGTCGGCATCGAAGCTTACATGCTCGGCATGGAGATTTCCGCTAATAATTTCTATGAGAATAATAATCTTCAAGATATCGATATTTATGGGAGTTTTACTTCCGATGATCTAAAAGAAGTTAAAAAGATCGCTCACGTTAATGATGCTGAGCTAAAACTAACTTTGCCGGCTTCCGTAGATGATGATCATGATCTTGAAATTAATTTTATCAACGAAAATAATATTTCCAAATTTTACGTTGAATCCGGCGATAACTTCGATAATAAATCTGGCGTTTGGATTGATAGCTATTACGCCGAACAGAACAACTTAGGAATTGGCGATAAAATTGATTTTTCCTATGGAGGCTTCGATTTTTCTGAAAAAATTCGCGGAATTATTTACGTTCCAGATCATATCTATTTTGTAAAAGACGCCGCCGCGATTTACCCAAATCACGAAAGTTACGGCATTGCCTATCTCGCCAAAAGCAGCATAGACCTCGACGTTTATTCCAGCATCATGGTCGATGTAGATGACGAAGCCAACCGCGATTATGTCAAATCCGAAATTGATCGCATTTTGGAAAATGCTACCGCTAGCACAATCATCACCGATTCTGCCTCATATACCGTTTATCAAGGCGAAATCGACGAAGGACGCAGTATTGTAGGAATCTTTTCTGGGTTTTTCATCCTCATCGCCGTACTCTGTGTTGTTACTACTATGACCAGAATCGTCAAGCAAGACCGCACCAAAATCGGTACACTTAAAGCGCTTGGATTTTCCAATTCCAAAATTGCGCGGCACTATATTTCATACGGACTTTTCCTCGCCATCATCGGTGGAGCAATTGGCGCCGTCGCCGGATTTTTCACCATGGGAAACTTATTTATGGGCATGGAAATGGAATATTTTGAAGTACCAGACTGGTCAACTCACGTCGATTATACTGTCCTTATCGTTTATTTAAGCGTCATTTTGGCAATTTGTCTCGCTTGCTATCTTGTTTGCCGCAGTCTCGTGCGCCAAAACGCCGCCGAAATCCTCCACATCGATCGACCAAAAGTCAACCGCAGATCACTTGGTTTCTCATCAGGCAGAGTTTTCAACAAACTTGGTTTCGCCAGTCGTTGGAATTTGCGCGATGTTTTCCGCAGTAAAGGTCGCGTACTTACTAGTATTATCGGAATTGCCGGCTGTATGATTCTCCTGGTTTGTGGATTTGGTATGTACGACACCATGACAAACTATCTCAATAATACTATCGACACCATCAATAATTACAAATATCGTCTCAGTCTTGATTCTGATATTTCAACAACTGATTTGGATAATCTTTACGATAATTATTCCAATCACTCTTCCAAAACCCTTGCAATTGAAATCAAAAACGACGGTCAAATCAAGACTAATAGTCTCTTTATCGACAATTCAAAAGGGAATATTAAATTCTTCGACGAAAACGATAAAGAATTTTCTCTGAAAGATAACGGTATTTATGTGACTAGAAAACTTGCTAAGACCGAAGGTTACCAAATCGGTGATCAAATTACTTGGCACGTTTACGGCGACGATGAATATCATACATCTGAAATTGTCGGTCTTAATCACGATAGTACTAATCAAAATCTCAGCATGTCGAAAAAATATTACGAATCACTTGGATACGATTACATCCCGGATTCGGTCTATCTCGACGAAAAGCCGATAGAAGACAAAATTGATGGCGTATCCAATATTCAATCCATCGACTCCATAAAAGATAGTTTCGAGCAGATGACCTCGACCATGATCACCGTAATCGGCATGCTAGCCGTCATTGCCGCTTTACTTGGCGCGGTCATTATCTGGAACATGGGCATTCTCAGTTTCTCTGAAAAAGACTATCAATTTGCCACTCTTAAAGTTTTAGGTTTTTCAGATCAAAAGATTGCACGCATTTTTATCCTGCAAAATATCTGGATTGCTATCGCAGCAATTATCATTGGTACGCCACTTGGTTATCTACTTAATATTTACATCTTTACTTCGGTAATTGATGAAAGTTACGATGTTAACATCTACATCAAATTTACAACTTACGTATTGTCTATCGTCAGCGTATTTGCACTAACAGTCATCGTTTCCAAGTTCTTAACCCGTCGCGTCAAGAAAATCGACATGGTTAAATCACTCAAAATGAGCGAATAAAAAAAGAGCCCCACTTGGCTCGCCTGGTGGGCGAAGTGGGACTTGAACCCACACTCTCTTGCGAGAACCAGATTTTGAGTCTAGCGCGTCTACCAATTCCGCCATTCGCCCAATAACTATATATTACTACAACTCTTTAGTTTTGTCCAGTCAACCAGGCCCAAATCGACTTAAACCAGTTGCAAATCCTCTCAAAGAAGGTCGGTTCACTTTCTGGCATCTCTGTAGAATCAGATTCCTCAGTACTTTCTTCGGTAGTTGCCAAGTCGGCTTGGACTTCACCAGATGGGGAAGGATTCACTTGTTCACCGAAAACCAACAAACGATATTTTGACGTACCAAGTGGCCAACAAGTGACTAAAGTAATCATTGGTTTGTCCGTATCAATCTGTAACGATGCCACATCCGTCGGGTCCACAGTTTTCGTCTCTGTCACCGAATAAGTGTAACGCGTCCCCTCATAATCGACGTAGATCGAATCGCCCTCCCCTAACCGCTCTAGGCCAGAAAAGATAAACTTATACTGGTTATTGCTATAAATATCACCAGCCGAATGTCCTGACAATACAAAATTACCAATCTGACCAGGCACCGCCGATGCCTTGTAAATCGAAAAATGTGCTACGCCATTATTCATAGCCTCCATCACCGCAGCACTATCGTTTGCATCAACACCAAACACGATTGGCACGTCAATATTTAATTTCGGAATCAAAAGCGTCGATTCTGCGCTTACCGCCACCGAAACCGTTGGATCAACCTCAGTGATACCCGTATCTTCCGTATTTCCAGGTGAAACATAGGCCATAATCGGCGCAAAAATCAGACGGTTGTACTGCAAAAATAGCAAAACCAACACCGTTACCGCGCCCGCCAAAATCGGTAAAATCTTACGATATTTTTTGCGGGCTTTTGCATCACCGCGCGCTACTTTCTTAATGTGATGCTTCAAAGCGCGTTCTAGGGTTAATTCTTCATCTTCACTCAAGGTCTCCTGAATATTTGGTGTCGCAATCTCTTCCGTATCTTTTTTATCACGCTCAGCCTTCATTTTTTCGGTTTCAATGTAATTTTTTGCTGCCTTGGCATAATACTCACTGTAATATTTTTGATAATAATCTTGCCAAGCCGAATGATATTTCTGCCATTTTTCCGAAGTTGCCTGTTGGGTCTTAATTGGAGTTTGTTTATAATTACTCGATTGCGTAGCCACTGGTTGGGCTGCCGCAGTCTGAGCGGCCACTTTTTGCGCTGAATCCTCTACCTGTTTTTCGGCACCAGAATAAGCAACTAGCACTTTTTTCCGTGCAATTTTCATCGCGGTTTTACGCTGCATTTCATCAGAAGATAGCCCACCATTTTCAGAATTCATAACTTAATTATATCATAACTCTTCTTGGATGAAAAACAACTTTTCATCTTTTGTCTCAAATTTGTACAAAAACTTGTTATTTTTTGAGATAACCACCGTCGTTCCGTTATCCACATCTGTCACTTCACGCTTATTTTCACCGTCAAAATCACAAACTGTCATTTTACCATCGTTAATTTCACCAATTAAAAATCCGTCCACCCAAAACGCCGATTCACTAGTTTTGAGATCGACAAATTCTGCCAATTCAGTATTGAAAATCGTCCAATCACCCCCGTTACGTGCCACTATAAAACGCCCGTTATTATAAGCGTAAAACTCCTTCGCCTCAAAACTTAATTCAAAAGTACCGATTTTTTTCATATTGTCTAAAGTCTGACTTTTTGTCGGATAATTACCATTATAAATCATCATCTGGTCATCAATCGCCAAAGACAAATACTTCTTACCTAAATATTCACTCAGTGCGATTTTTATATTTGCATCTTTTTCATATTCAGCAATCATTCTACCACTTTTTTCGCCATCAACGTAAATCCCCAAAACTTTATTTACCTCATTTTTAGTCACGTAAAACACAGTATCGCCACTAGCTGTAAAACTCTCCACGTCTGATACTAATACTCTTGAAATCGCTTTCGAACTAACCGAAATTGAGCGTAAATTACCATCTTCTATTACAAAAATCTTTTCGCCCGAATCCGAAGCAATTTTTGCCTCTGAAAATTCCATATCAAACTCTTCTGTTAAATTCACACTTTCGTCAACATCATCCAAATCCACTAAAACATATTCAGTATCTTTATTTTTCTTAATTTTTGCTAAAATTTTATTACTATTTTTACTCCAATTTATTCCTTTTACTTGTACATCCACCTCGTCAGATTCGTCTTCTTCATCAGTCACGAAAACTTTCGACACATCAATTTTGCTCTCTTTTTCGTCTACTAAATTAATTATTCGCCAAACCGACTCGTTCTCATATTTATACAAAAGTAAACTGCGGTCATCCGAATAAGAAGTAAACTCTAGCTCATCCTCAAAAGTTTTGATCTCTTCAGAATCACGATTTTGCTTAAAAAGTCGCGGATAATCTAGCTGATATAATAATCCAGAAGTGATCAAAACCGTCTTTTCCCAAGTATCATAACCATCTTTGGACAATTTTACCTTATGTTCACCCTCGGTCAACATCTTGCTGTTATTCGATAAACTAAAGATTTCCTCATCATCAATCGTCACATCAACGCTGCTCGGTTTTGCACTCACCTGTAAAAGTCCCGATTGGTCCAACGTCCCGTCAGCGCTTAATTTATACCCCATCGCGACAAAAGTTAACACTATAACCATCGCAATTACAGCAATTGTCATTAAAGTTTCAATGATAATTACTCTTATATTCTGTTTACGTTCATTGTTCATGAAAACATTATATCACTATAAAATTGAAAAAGCTATTGATTTTCATCACAATTAAGGTTAAAATAAGAATAACTGTAATAAAGAGGTAATATATTTATGGGTAAAATCACAATTCAATCAGGTTCTGTCAGTCGTCCAGGCGTTAGCTCTCGGCGCACCATCGATGGGACTGTTACTCATAAAACCGTCCGCCCAGCTCAAGCCAGACCAGTTTCCACAGCCGCAAGACCTATTCAAACCAAGACCACAAAACCTCTCACCAAAGAAGATATAGCCGCGCGCTCAGCCGTGCAATCCGTTGCCCATATGAATAAAACCACTCCAGAGCCAGTCAAAATCAAAAAAAGTGGCACTCGCCATATCTTCTTAGCTCTCGCCTGTTCCGCCATTACTATTCTTCTAATTGGCGGTTTTGTCATGTTCAATATTCCAGACATTTCCGTAAAAGTTGCCGCCATGCAAACTGGCATTGAAGCCACCTATCCAACTTTTATCCCTAGGAACTACACTCTTTCATCGGTTTATTCTGACGCAAACGGCACCGTTACTATGGACTTTGCTGGTCCAGAAGACAAAAGTTTTACTTTGACAGAAGAAAAATCCACCTGGGATTCAACCGCACTCCTCAATAATTATGTTAAAGAAAACTTTTCTGGTAATTATTCTACACTCCGCGAACAGGGAATCACTATCTATCAAGATCAAGCCGACGCGGTTTGGGTTAACGGTGGCATTCTTTATCATACTTCCGCTCATAACACTTCACTCACTAAAGAACAGATTCGAAACCTCGCCACATCTCTTTAAATGTGTTATAATTAGTACATGATTAAAACTCGTTTTGCACCTAGCCCAACTGGCTATATTCATATTGGTAATGTCCGCAGCGCGATTTACCCTTATTTAATTGCCAAACAATCTGATGGTAAATTTATTTTACGCATCGAGGATACTGATCGCAATCGTTACGTCGAAGGCGCCACTGATCTGATTATGGATACTTTGAAGTGGCTCGGGCTCGATTGGGATGAAGGTCCAGTCGTTGGTGGCCCTAGTGAGCCTTATTTCCAAAGCCAGCGCCAAGAAATTTATTCAGACTGGGCAAAAAAGTTAATCAAAATCGGACGCGCTTACGCAGATCCTACTCCATCTGAAAAAATTGACGAATATCGCAAAGCTGATAATGCGAAAAAGGTCCCTTATCTCTATCGCAACCATCGCCCAGAATCAGCCGACTTTTCCCCAGAAGAAACCTTAAAACTTTGGCAAAGTGGCGCTCCATTGCGTTTTAAATCTGATCCTAAAAATTATACTTGGCACGATGAAGTTATGGGTGATCTCTCTACTGGACCAGAAGTCCTAGATGACATTATTTTGATCAAAAAAGACGGCATGCCAACTTATAACTTTGCTCACATTGTTGACGATGCCGAAATGGGCGTCACTCATATCGCACGTGGCGTCGAATATTTATCCAGTATGCCAAATTATCTCGCACTTTATGAAGCGCTGGAGTTAGCTCCGCCAAAATTCCTCAGTTTACCACATATTTTAGCCCCTCAAGGCAATAAAAAATTAGGTAAGCGCGACGGCGCTAAGTCAGTCACAGAATATCGCGACGAGGGAATTTTACCAGAAGCAATGTTAAATTATCTCGCTTGTTTAGGTTGGAATGACGGCACTGAACAAGAAATTTATACAAAATCTGAGCTAATTGAAAAATTCAGTATTGATCGTATTCAAAATTCCGGCGCACGTTTTGACGGAACGAAAATCCTTTGGTATAACGGCCAGTGGTTGCGTCGTATCTTTGATGATCAGGGATGTAACGCTTTGTACGAGCGCACCCATGATTTTTGGCCTAAATCCGCCGCAAACTACCCAGCTGGGTATCAAAAACAAGTTTTGTCAATCATTTATGATCGTCTAAAAACTCTCTCTGATTTGCGCACAATGACCGGATATTTCTTTGAAGATCCAGAAAACAACCTCGATATGCTTCTTAGCAATAAGTTCCTCAAAAAACTCTCCGAGCAAGAATTAATTGACCTATTACGTATTTCAAATACCGAACTTTCCACCGTTAAAGATTGGAATGCAAACAACTTGCAAGCGGCCCTCAATCAATTACTTGAAAAAACCGGCCGCAAACCAGCAGAACTATTCAGCCTGATCCGTTTATCACTTTCATTTGCTCCATTTTCACCAGCACTTAATCTCACTATGGAAGTTCTCGGTCGCGATCGCACGCTCGCACGCTTGAATGCCACTATCTCCGCGCTCACAAACGACTTGCATTAAAAAGCTTAAACTTATATAATAAAATCATGAATAAAGAATCAATTGAAGAGATTAAGATTGATGAAAATCTTGATACAACCCCAGAATTAACATCAAAAAACTCCAAAAAGTCGAAAAAACCTCACTCCAAAAAGCGCAAAATTGTCATTTGTATAATTTTGTTGCTCATTTTGGCTGGCGCCGGCGTGGCAATTTGGTATTTTTGTTTTTACCAAAAACCAACTGAGGCTCCAGATGCAGAAACTACGGCTGAAGTCGTCGAAGAAAAAGAGCCAGTTTACAGCGTGCTTACTGGCGAAGAAATCGACGACGAATCTCTCAACTCCAGCCCTACTTTTTGTGTCCAAATTCCAAACGGTACTGATGGCGCACGCCCACAAGTTGGCCTAAACGAAGCTGGAGTAGTTTTTGAAGCTATCGCCGAAGGTGGCATCACACGTTTTGCTGCAATTTTCCAGAATGCCGATCTTACCGCTATCGGTCCGATCCGCTCATTACGCATGTATTATCTAGAATGGGACATTCCGTTTGGTTGCACCATTGTGCATGCCGGTGGCGAAACACAAGCTAAGCAAGAGGTTACCAAATATCAACACTTATCCGAATCTACTACTTATATGTGGCGCGATTACTCTGGCTATACCGCACCAAACAATTTATTCACTTCTTCCGATCTTCTAGATAAGTTTGCCAAAAAAGAAAAATATACCACCTCTGAAGTTGAAGGTTTTGCGCGTCTCACTCCAGAAGAAGCTGAAGAAATCGCCACTGAAGTTAATCAAGAAGAAGAGAAAGAGAAAGAAACCTCCGAAAAAGAAACTAAAACCGAATATAAACAGGTTAACAAAATTAATCTCAACTTCGGTTCGACCAGTAATTTTAATGTCGTTTATAAATATAACGAAAAAACTAACACATATCCACGCTCTTACGCAAGCGGCCAAGATCACATTTCATATACTTGCTCAAAAACTTCCAAGCCAAGTCCAAAATCCGATTGTGGTGACGCAAAGCAAGTCGCGCCAAGCGTCGTAATTGCCATGATGGTCGATGAATATACTAAATCTGACACTAAACATCACCAGAGCATTCAAACTATTGGTTCAGGTAAAGCTTATATCTTCCAAAACGGAACAGTCATTAAGGGAACTTGGAGTAAAAGCAGCCGTGATTCACAAATCATTTTTGAAGATTCCGATGGCAACGAAGTTAAGCTCACCCCAGGCCAAACTTGGATTTCAGCTATTCCAAACAGCTACGGATCAGTAAAATATTAAAAAAAGACCCGCCGGGCCTACAAGTATGGTGATTCCGGCGGGATTCGAACCCGCGATTCCTTGGATGAGAACCAAGTGTCCTGGACCACTAGACGACGGAACCACTAAATCCTATTATAACACACATTGCATTTTTTAGCAATTTATTATATAATATAGTCATGAAAAACCTACCAATCGTTGCATTAATTGGTCAAACCAATGCTGGAAAATCTAGTTTATTAAACCGACTTGCGCGCAAAAATATCGCAATCGTTGCACGCGAAGAGGGAACTACTAGAGATAATGTCACTACCACCATTGACAATCGTTTTTTGTTGATTGACACCGCCGGTCTCAAAAACCCCGAAGATGATTTCGAAGCTGGTATTCAAGACCAAATTGCCGATGCAATCGATTCTGCAGAAGTTATTCTTTTTGTCGTTGACTCAACAAAATATTTCGACCATCATGACAAGGCGATTGCAAAATCAGCTCTTCGTTCAAAAAAGCCAATTTTTCTCTTACTGAATAAATCCGATTCCGGCGACGCCATTAGCGTTAATGAATTTCGCGCACTCGGCATAGCTGAAGATCATATTTTACGCACTTCTGCCACGACCGGCCAGGGGATCAAAGAATTAAAAACTGCCATTTTTGGCGCATTATCAAAAGTTCCAGCCCGCAAACAAACTACTCAGCCAGACCTAAAATTGGCGTTAATTGGACGCCCAAACGTTGGCAAATCCAGTCTTTTTAACTCACTTGGCAAAAAACAACAGGCGCTTGTCAGTAGCCGCCAGGGAACCACGCGCGACGTTAATCGTGTCACTATTAAGTTTAAAGGCAAGACTATTGAAATCCTTGACACTGCTGGCTTGCGTCGCCCAGGAAAACGTGAAGTTGGTATTGAAAAATTCTCCGCCATCCGCACTTTAGCGGCAATCGAAGAAGCGGATGTTTGCGCACTATTAGTTGATGGCACCGAACCACATAGCAAACTCGACCAAACTCTTGCCGGACAAATTGTTAAAGCTGGTAAGGGGATCATGATGGTTATTACTAAAACTGACTTACTGGACGAAACTATCGAGGTTAACACTGAAACTCACGCCAAAAAATCCACTCAAGATGTTATTTTAGATCGTCTTGAATACGATTTCAACTTTTTACCATTTGCACCCGCTATTTTTACTAGTAGCGAAACCGGCAAAAATGTCACAAAGTTATTTGATTTAGCGCTTGACATCGACGAAGCACGACATTGCCAAATCTCCACTTCTGAACTTAATAAAATCTTGCGCGAAGCTATTGCTAGTCATCCGCCAGCAGGGTTAAAAAATACTCATCCAAAACCAAAGTATATCGTACAAACCGATACTTGTCCGCCTTGGTTTGTAATTCATGGTCACGACTTAGGCTTAATGCATTGGTCATACAAACGCTATCTTGAACGCAAAATTCGTGATTATTATCCATTCTTCGGCACACCAATCTTCCTTTCTTTCCGATCCGACAATCCTAAAACTCGCGCCGAACGTCTCGGCGAAGACACTAGCGAATAATTGATTTTTATGTTATAATTATACTAAGTGGGTGTTTTTACATCCTGTTTTTTAAAACAGGCGTACTTTTAAAGGAGGTGCTTTTATGAGCGAAAAACTCAAGCAAGAGAAGGATTGGAGCGACGAAATCCGCTTTGCCTTCGGTAAAAACATGGTGTACATAGTTGACACTAATGTCCTGATCGATTACCCGGACATCATACCAGATAACGATCTTGAGTGGCACGTTGATAATGCTACCATCGCCATGGACAATGGCATGAACATTGTGCTACCAACGGCGGTAATCCGTGAGCTATCAAAGTTCAAGGGCGAACAATCCGACCGAGGTCGCGTAGCGTCCAAGGTTTTGGAGCATATCCGCGAGTTAACCGAGGAATACGGTTCAGATATCACGATTGAGACTGCTTACGGCCGTGAACAAGCGATAATGAGTAAAGATGGAGAAAGAACTTTCTCGATCTTTCCACTCCACAAGGATTTTGACGCTTGTTTACCGTTTCATCCTTCGGACACTGATATGGACGGCCAGATTATTTTATCGGCACTTGCGTCAGCTTGCGCAATCAACGGTATTCCGGCCAATGGAACTGCCACCGAAGAGCAGATTAGAAGTCTTGATACTAGCCAAATCGTCATTTTAACTAATGACAATGGCTTAGCAATTCGAGCCAATGTTCGCGGCATCAAAACCAGTCGTTTCGGGTATAAAATCCCCGAACAATACACTGGACGCCGTGAAGTTACAGTACCCAGGGAGTTGTTGGACGAATTTATCTTAATTAACTCCGTGCATAATGGCAGCGACAATGAGAATAATATTCTCAGCATTGATACATGGAACAGCTACATGCCAGACGAACCTCCATTCGTAGCAAACGAGTTCGTCATCATGTACCCAGAAGGCGATAAAGAATACAGTGCTTATGGCGATAAGTTCCGCAATATCGGACGTTACGACGCAGATCTTGACGCCATCGTCCCATTAAGATACTTAAGTCGTTCGCCAATCGAGATTAGGCTTATCGGTCAGGCAATTTATAATGAGGCATTAATGAATCCAAAAATCAATGTTGTCATCTGTACTGGTCCGGCCGGTTGTGGAAAAACGTTCATTCCCACAGTTGTAGGATATACACTGTGTAATGATTGGCGCAACAAGTATAAGTACATCGGGGTTACCGTTGTACCGTGTCACGTTGACAGCGATCTTGGCGCATTACCAGGCGAGCTGGAAGAAAAGTTGGATCCCAACGTCCAGCCGATCAAGAACGCCCTGCGAAATTATTTAATCCAAACGGATGACACAATCAAAAATCGCATGGGTAACGGAAAGAAACGTAAAGGTAAGAAAAATTACGAAGACGATGAGGTGATCGACAACAATAGTCCGGTTATCAAGAAGCTGGCAGACCGTGTAAACAACATTTACAATAATTGGTTCTGCAGTATTCCGATTGAACATGCTAGAGGCCGAGATTTCGCCTACGAGTTCGTCATCCTGGATGAATTCCAGGACCAGAATAACCGACAAGCAGATACACTCATCAAACGTCTCGGTAATCACGGCAAAATCGTGATTACAGGCGATATCGAACAAGTGCACGCGCGATATTTAGATCGTGAAAATAACGGATTGGTGTTTGCAAGACAACTTTTGCATAACCTACCGATGGTTGCACAAATTTCATTTACGGAAGATGAAGTTGTGCGTCACGAACTCGTACGTATGATCACGATTCGCCAAAGACAGAGGAGGGATTATCGTCCTGAACTCGACGACGAGGAAGAAGTATAATCCCAAAGAAGATTAAGCACCCGCCACCAGGTCCCGTGTTTTTTACACGGGACTCTTTTTATGGTATAATTACAAAATGAAATTAATCGTTGGCTTCGGTAATCCCGGCAACCAATACAACTTTACTCGCCATAACTTTGGTTTTTTGGCTCTAGATTTTTATTTTAAAATTCATAATCTTACCTGGGAGCCCCATCAAAAACATAATGCTATTTGGTTAAAAACGACTTCAAGCAACGGGGAATCGATTATCTTTATTAAACCCCAGACTTTTTACAACGACATCGGAACCAGTATCCGCGCCTTCGCCAATTTTTACAAAATCTCATCAGATGACATTATCGTAATTTGCGACGACTTCAACATTCCATTCGGCACTTTGCGCTTTCGCCAAAATGGCTCAGCCGGCGGCAATAACGGCCTAAAATCCACCATTAGTGCCCTAGGTACCGAAAAATTCAATCGATTACGCCTGGGCACCGGCGACGACAAACTCCGCCACAAGCTCGGCGATACCGATTTTGTGCTTGGCCGTTTCACCGAAGAGGAACGCGAACTTTTGCCAGCAATACTCAAAAATATCTCTGATAAAATTGACAATCTCACCTAAACAGTCATCCATCTATTCATCCCCAGTGGCTTAATCACTCCTTTTATCTCTAATAGAGTTATTGCCTGACTATATTCCGCTGCCGATAGCCCTGTTTTATCGATAATCTCAGCGCCATCATACACTCCATTTCCAATCTGTTCCATAATCTTTTGTTCGCTCGGTGATCCACCAAAAAATTGCTTTTTTACGTTCTTTTTCCTAGAAACCGGCCAAATTTTATCTAGAATATCCTCTGGTCGCTGATAAACTTCCGCGCCCATTTCGATCAGTTTATTACATCCCCTCGAATACGGCTGATTGATATTACCAGGTACCGCAAAAACCTCCCGCCCCTGTTCTAGCGCGTGCGAAGCTGTGTTTAAACTGCCGCTCCGTTCTGCCGCCTCGACAACTAGGACTGCATCAGCTAACCCAGAAATTATCCGATTTCGTTCTAAAAACGTCGTTTTCATGCCAATTCTTGTTTTGGTTTCGCCAGGGGCATGTTCAGAGATAATCGCACCACCCTTTTCTACAATCTCTCTTGCAAGCGCGGTATGCGAACGTGGATAAATATCATCCACTGCAGTCCCCAAAACTGCTAGAGTGACTCCACTAGCCGCCAAAGCTCCTCGATGAGCAATCGAATCAATACCGTAAGCTAACCCAGAGACTATAATCGCCCCCGCTTGCGCACACTCATAGGCAGCTTTAAAAGCAATCTCCTTGCCATAAGTGGTATTACGACGCGTGCCAACGATCGCCACGGTCGGCGGACGATACTTTTTTCCAGAAATTAACACCTTTTTCGGCATTTTTCCAATATAAAACAACGTTTTAGGCTTAAGCGCAATAGTGTCTAACACCTCTGTAAAATCATTGTCCAGGGGTGAAATTTCATTGATTTTCATAAAAAATATTAAAAAAGTCTTGACTTATTTTTCATGGTGTGCTATAATTAAAAACAGTTAGGGAACAAAAAGCCCTATACAGCACCTAAATAAGTCATAATACCTTCATTGTAGCATATTTATGTTACAATGTAAAGGTTAGTTGCGTGTTCTTAAAACTCTTTCAGGCTAATAATTTCTTTACGGTTATTAGTTTAAAGTATTACCTCCACTTAGAAAGAATCATTTTAAGAACATAGCAATCCCCATAACCGGCGGGCCCCGTGTGTGTGAGGTGGGTCGCGCTTCCGGGGTCTCCCGGTATCTGAGAAAGAAGCGTTGTGGGGCTAAAAAGCCTCAGGTGATGCCCACCCTTACCTGAGGCTTTTTAGTGTCAAAAAATCTCCACAAAAAGCATAACCATGTTATAATAAGATTATGAACACTACAATACAACGCATATTTGAATTTTGTTTTATTATCTTCTTGTTTTACTTCCTAGTCTGGCCTTTTATCAACTCTGCCACCTCTAGCAAGTATTTCATTAAAACCGCCACCGCTGGATCCAGTGGGGAATCATACAGCGTCGAGCTTAATAAAGAGGGTGATCTCTCTGTCAATATTGCCCCCTACAACGACATTGCCACTGATACTGCCACCTCTGATTCGGCTGAATCCTACAAGAATACTCTCTCTGAAGAAACTACCCAAAAACTCACCGAAATCATTGACTCTTACAAGTCCTATCACATCTTCGTTCGGCAACATGCTGGTTATGTTTTCTGGTACAATAGCACCGGTGGCGGCGCTGCGCTCTTCCAAAACAGCGAGCGTGAAGAACTTTTGCAGATTGCACAAATCGCTGAAAAATTAGCACGCGGCGATGAAAAAATCTCCGGAGAGCGCACAACCTACCAAGAACAGGGAGAAAAAGAGCTAAAAAGCTTATACAAAGAAATCATCGGACTTGAATAATAAAAATTTTGTGATATTATAAAAAATATGCCGAAAAACCTAGTTATCGTAGAGAGCCCTGCTAAAGCCAAAACTATCGAGAAATATCTCGGTTCTGATTTTCATGTTTTGGCATCAGTTGGCCACATCAGAAAAGACACAAAAGTCGACACTGAGCACGATTTTAAGGTTACTTACGAAGTAGATCCAGAAAAAAAGACTATTATTAATCAATTAAGAAAAGCCGCCAAAGCCGCTGATAAAATCTGGCTAGCAACAGATGAAGACCGCGAAGGAGAAGCGATTTCTTGGCATCTGTTGGAGGTGTTAGACTTACCTAAAAACACTAGTCGCATTACTTTTCATGAGATTACTAAGCCAGCCCTGGAGGAAGCCATTAAGCATCCTCGTACAGTCAATATGGATATGGTTTCATCTCAGCAGGCTCGTCAAACCCTTGACATGCTAGTTGGTTTTGATCTATCAGGGGTGGTCAGACGAAAAGTTCCTGGCGCCATCAGTGCTGGCCGCGTCCAGAGTCCTGCATTACGCCTAATCGTTGAGCGCGAGCACGAAATCGAAGATTTCCAGAAAAAATCCAGTTTTAAGATTACCGGCACTTTCGATAAGGACTCTCAATCTTTCACTGCCACCCTGGAAAAACACCCTGTCACCTCCCTTGACAAAGCAAAAGAAATATTGCATAATATAGAAAATCATCAATTTACCGTCGCAAAAGTTGACAAAACAGAGGGAAAAAAGGCTAATCCAGTGCCTTTCACCACCGCTACCCTACAGATTGAAGCTAACTCAAAGCTTGGTTTTTCTTCTCGCACCACCATGAGTGCTGCTCAAGCCCTTTATCAGGCTGGCCTAATCACTTATCACCGTACTGACTCCCTAAATCTCTCTGAGCAGGCTATTGGTTCAATCTCTAAATACATCGAAGCCAACTATGGTAAAGAGTATCTTCAAGTCCGTCATTTTAAGACTAAGAACGCTTCTGCCCAAGAGGCACATGAAGCTATTCGCCCAACTCATATCGAAAATGAGACCGCTGGGCGCACTGATTACGAGAAAAAACTCTATAAATTGATCCGTTCTCGCACTTTAGCCACCCAAATGTCGAATGCCTTGGTTGCCAAAACCACCGTCACTCTTACCCCTAAAAACGATCCAAAACTTACCTTTATCGCCAAGGGTGAAACTGTAATTTTTCCAGGTTTCTTAAAAGTTTACGGCGTCTCTAAGGACACTATTCTTCCTGATTTATCAGAGAATGACAAGGTGAATTACCTTGAAATTCTCGCTCACGAAGTTTTTTCTAAACCACCTGCACGTTACACTGAAGGCTCTTTAGTGAAAAAACTCGAAGAGCTCGGTATTGGCCGTCCGTCCACTTATGCTACTATTATGACTGCTATCCAGGCTCGCGGCTATGTCATCAAAGGTACTTCTGAAGGCCACCCACAAGATGTCACCGAGCTGTCGCTTACCGCACCTTCTTACCAGCCAGAAACAGAGAAAAAACCTCAAAATATCGAACAACTTTCCGACAATCTTAAGCAATACACATTATCTGAAAAAACCGGTTCCGACAAAGGAAAATTGGTTCCGACCCCTGTTGGCGAGCTGGTTGCCAGCTTCTTAGTTGAAAATTTCAACCAAATCGTCGATTACGGCTTCACTGCCAATGTCGAGGAAAAACTTGATCAAATCGCTGAAGCTAAACTTGAGCGTATCAAGATGTTGCGCGACTTTTACACGCCGTTCGCCAAATTAGTCGAAAAATCTGGCGCAGCCGAACGCTATAATGGCGCTACTCTATTAGGCACCGATCCCAAAACCAAAAAACCAGTTTACGCTAAAATCGGCAAAAATGGTGGCTTTATTCAGCTTGGCGACAACGAAAAAGTCTCTGGCGAAAAACCAGTTTTTGCGCCACTCCCTAAAAATACTACCTCTAAGACCGTCACCTTCGAACAGGCACTAAAACAGCTCGCTCTTCCAGCCCTGCCTCGTAATCTTGGTAAGGCTAAAGATGGTGTTGAAATTGTCGCCAATTCAGGCCCATTTGGTCCTTATCTGAAGGCTGGAACGATGAATATTCAAATCAAGGGACACGATCCGTATAGTATAACGTTAGAAGAAGCTGAAACTCTTTATGAAGCTAAAAAAGCCTCAATTTTGGCTGATTTTGGCGAAATTCAGGTTATTAATGGTAAATATGGTCCATATGTTAAGGGGCCAGGACGTCGCAATTTTGCACGCATTCCTAAAGAACAAGATCCTAAAAAACTTACTAAAGCCGAATGTGAAGAGCTTTTGGCAAGCAAAACCAAGGGTAAAACTACTAAAACCACCAAAAAGTCCACTAAAAAATCCAAAAAATAATAACATTTTTCCCGAAAATATGATACAATAATACATAGAAAGTCAAACTTTTCCAGTTGACAATTATGGGAAATATGCTATAATTAGTGTAAGTTTTATTATCAATAAGGGTGGACTAAAGGAAAGGGATAAATGGAGCAAAATACCGAATTACTAAAAAAGGCTCTTGCTGGTAGTTTAGCCATCATCGAGCAAGACCGTGAAAGGGAGATTATCTCCAAACGCTTTGGCCTCGAGGGGGAAAAAGAAACTTTAGAACAGATTGGAGAAGCCCTCTCAATCACTCGCGAAAGAGTACGACAACTGGAAAAAGCAATTCTTATTCGCCTTCGAATCAACGCTGAAGAAGGCACCATCCAAGATCTAGCCGCGATCGAAAAAATCATCATTCGCAATCTTAGCGAGATGGGCCGCATCTCAAAAGTCCCTGAACTAGCCCAGAAGATCTTTGGTCGCCCAGCCACTCCGCAAGAGGAAGCTGGCCTCGTCTTCATCGGTGACATCTCCCATTCCTTGACTCTTCTTGAAGAAAATGATAGTTTTTACACCTCAATCGGCATTGCCGACTACGGTACGCCAGAAAAAATCAAAGAACGTATAACCGAAATCGTAACAATAATCAAGCGGAATAAAACACCTATGACGCTTGATCAACTTGACAATATGTTAAATTACGAGCATCCTTTATACATCAATGCCCTTGCTTCATCATCCAAGGCACTTGCCACTCTCAATGGTCTCTGGGGTCTCGCTAAATGGCCGACAGTCAACCCTCGCAACATTCGCGATAAAATTTTCATCATTTTACAGAGTGAAAACAAGCCAATGCATTTTAATGACATTGCAAAAGCTATCTCCGAATCCAAATTCCAACGCAAAAACGTCACTATCCAAGCCATTCATAATGAGTTAATCAAAGATGATCGCTTCGTTTTGATTGGTCGCGGTATTTATGCTCTTGACACCTGGGGTTATAAGAGTGGCACCGTTTCCGAAATCATTTGCGCAGTTTTAAAAGAAGCTGGCAAACCATTAACTCGCGAAGAAATCGTCAAACAAGTTTTGCGCGCCCGTAAAGTCAAAGAAACTACAATTTTGCTTAATCTACAAGATAAGACTTTATTCAAAAAAGTCGACAAGAATCTTTTTACTTTAGCGTAAATATGCTAAAATAAGATTATAATGTTTGCGTCTATTATTCATTTTATATTGATGCCAATCGTTTGGATCCCAATTGTCGGCACTTTGGCATTTTTAACCTATCGAAATTATAAAAAAATCAACCAATTAAAAGTCCTAAATGTTGATTCCGTACTTTTGATGCTCGAAATTCCTCGCACCAACGACAAGCAGGAGCTCGCTGCCGAACAACTTTTTGCGTCGCTACACGGTATTTTGCGCGATCGCAATGAACTTAAAAACTCTGGTGGCGTACAAGAACATCTCAGTTTCGAAATTGTTTCTACCGGTGGCCAAATCCGCTTCTTCGTTTGGGTACCGAAAACTTTGCAAAGCTTTGTCGAAGGCCAAATTTACGCTCAATACCCATCCGTCCAAATCTACAAAATGAAAGAAGATTACGCTGATAATAGGGAAAAACACGACGTAGTCTACACTTCTGAACTAACTTTAACCGAGAACGAAGCATTGCCAATCAAAACTTTCGAAAACTTCGAGGTTGATCCGCTCGCGGGTATCACTGGTACGCTTGCTAAGCTTAATCCTGACAATTCTGAAGAGCTTTGGATTCAAATTTTAACTCGCCCAATCCCAGATGATTGGCATACTGAAACCACCGATCGCTGGGTTAATTCCATTAAAACTGGCAAAAAGAGCTTCAAAATCTTCGGTATCGACTGGGTTTGGCTAGCCGAAGCAATCGGCGCGCTTTTCCGTCCACCAGCTGGCGGCACTGAAACGCCTGTTACCGTCGAGTTGTCAGATCGTGCTAAAACTCAAATCACCAAAGCCGAAGAAAAAGCCACCAAGCTTGGTTACGAAGTAAAAATCCGCCTCGCTTATCTTGGTAAAGAGCAAATTAACGCAAAACTCAATATGCAAGCTCTCGTCGGCACTTTTAAACAGTTTAATTCAACCAACCTCAATGGTTTTAAATCCATGGGCGCCACTTTCGATCCATCCGCACTCGAAGCATACAAATTACGGCAATTCACCAATCGCGGTTTTATCTTAAATATCTCGGAGCTGGCCTCGGTTTACCACTTGCCTCACACCTCTGTTGAAACTCCAAATATCGTTTGGGCCACTAGCAAAACCGCCGAGCCACCAGCCACTTTACCGCTCATAACAGGGAATAACACTAACGACCGCGAAATTTCCGCCTTTGGCTTAACTAATTTCCGCGGCATCAACCATCAATTTGGCCTCTTACGTCGCGATCGCGGACGTCACGTCTATATCATTGGTCAGACAGGAGCAGGGAAAAGTGGCATGTTGGAACTTTTCGCTCTCTCTGACGTTTTTTACAACCAGGGCTACTGCATTATCGATCCGCACGGTGATTTTGCTATCAATAACCTCCGTTTTGTGCCAAAATCTCGCATCAAAGACGTCGTTTATTTCAATCCAGCCGATACTAATTATCCAGTAGCTTTCAACCCACTCGAGCTTTCTGACCCAGCCCGCAAACCAAACGTCTGTTCTGAGGTGATCGGCGTTCTTAAACGTATGTTCGGCGAATCCTGGGGCCCACGCCTGGAACATATTCTTCGCTATACTTTACTTGCTCTCTTGGATCGCCCAGAAACTACCTTGCTTGACATTTCCCGCCTCCTAACAGATAAGGATTTTCGCAAAGAAACCCTCGATTATTGTAAAGATGTCACTGTCCTACAGTTCTGGAAACACGAATTTGGCCAATGGAATGAAAAACAGGTTAATGAGTCAATCGCCCCTGTTTTAAACAAAGTTGGTGCCTTTACTGCCAATCCAATCATCCGCAACATTATTGGCCAACCAAAATCCAGCTTCGACGTTCGCCAAATCATGGATGAGGGTAAAATCTTAGTAGTTAACCTCTCTAAGGGTCTCATTGGCGAGGATAACGCCGGCATTCTCGGTTCCTTCCTTGTTACCAAAGTTCAGCTCGCCGCCATGAGTCGTTCTGACATCCCAGATGTCAAAGATCGTCGCCCATTTTACCTTTACGTCGATGAGTTTCAGAACTTCGCCACCGATTCATTCGCTACTATTCTCTCTGAAGCCCGCAAATACGGCCTTAATCTAACCGTCGCTAACCAATACATCTCCCAGATGACCGAATCTGTGCGTGATGCTGTTTTTGGCAACGTTGGTACCACAATTTCCTTCCGTGTCTCTGCCGATGATGCCCCAATTCTCTCCAAGCAATTTGAGCCGACTTTTGAGGCTGCTGACCTCTTACAAATGAATAACCGTAACTTTGTTATTAGCATGATCATTAATGGCGAAAAAGTTCCAGCCTTCTCTGCTACTACTCTGACCATCCCTAAAACTCCAGAGGATAACTTCGACAAAATCATCCAACATTCTCGCGAACATTTTGCCCGCCCACGCGCTGATGTCGAAAAAGAGATCCGTGAGACCATCGAACAGAGTGAAAAATACAAGAAAAACCTCTCCGACTCCGGTCGTCAAGACACCGCCCCTGCCCCTGGAGCCACCCCTGTTTTTACTCGCACCCCTGCCAAAACCGAACAAAAACCGAACTTTAAGTTCCAACCAACCCCCCAGGCTGATTTCAAAAAACTAAAGATCTCCCCTAACGCCGCCGAGGAAAAATCCAGCGGTCCGACTCTGAAAGATCTGGGCGAACTAGTTAAGCAAAAAGAGGGAATTATCGCCAGCTCAACAGAGAAGGAACGCCAGCCGACCAGGGAAGAAAAGAACTCAACAGAGAAAAAGCCCGCCAAAGACTCCAAAAAGCGCCGTAATAGCCATAAACGCAATAAAGCCATAGATGAGCGTAAAACGGCCAAAAACGCTTCAGAGACCCCTCAAAATGCGTCACAAAGCAATTCTCATAGCACTGGCCGCCTCGACATTAAGCACTAAAATTCAAGTCAAATCAAAGGGGAATCGCATTTCCCCTTTTTCTCTGTTTTGACAATTCTCTACCCCTGTTAGTTCTCTATTCCACCTCTGTTAAACGCTTACGACCCCTCAGAAACCTCCAAAAAGCCCCAAAAAACCAATACTTTTTCGGGTACAGAGCCTAAAATACCGGCGCGGGAATTAACCAACCCAAAAAACAACACCAAACCAAACATAAAAAACAAACCACCAATCAAAAACCGCCCACCACCCCTGTAAATACGCCCCTCGAAGAGGCATAAGTTATCGTCTTTTTTACAAAAGTCTAATGTCGCACAATGTATATTTTACGACACAACAGACTAAAAACCACCCAAACCCCAAACTTCGCCCAAATCCACTAAATCACCTTATAAGCTCTCGTCGACCATCATTTATTACCTTATAAACGTACATAAACCGAACTAAATCACCAGAAGCAGACCGGGAATTAGGGGTATTTTTTCTTCGCCTATCTTATACGCCTAAAACATTTTAAAAAACTCCAAATCCGTCAGAATCGATTCCAGAAGAGCTTGCCTAGTCGCCACCCCTGTTACGTATCTGTTTACCTCTGACTACCCCTGTTAAATTTTTGACCAAATTCGCCAAAAATTTTTAAATTTTACTTTTCCCCATTTTAGTTCTCTACCGTTGTTCCCTCCCAGATTATAACTTTCTCACAATGATTTTTGTACTAAAAACATCTCAAAAAAATCCTCTTATTTCCCTCACCCGAACAAAAACCGAACTTAATTTACTTCCCTGTACGCTGGACTATTCCTTATTTTTTAAGTGTTTTAGGTGTTCCTCCGCCTTCATCGTTGCCCTTCTGCCACGTGGCGTCCGCTCAATCAATCCCAGCTGCAACAGGTATGGCTCATAATGGTCCTCGATCGTACTCGCCTCATCACCTGTCAACGCCGCAATTGTCGCCAGTCCCACTGGGCGCTCACCGTAATTATCCAGCATTAATCTCAACATATTCCGATCAGCCGGATCTAATCCTAATTCATCGATTTCCATCATCTGCAACGTTTTTTCCGCCGTCGGCACATCCACAATCCCATCACCGTTTACGTCCGCATAATCACGTACACGCTTCACCAATCGGTTGGCAATGCGTGGTGTTCGACGCGACCGCTGCGCCAATAATTTTGCCGCCTCTGGGTCAATTCTCGTATCCAAAAGTTTCGCTGTCCGCGTCACAATCTGTTCAATCTCCCCCTCGTTATAATATTCCAACCGATAAAGCATTCCAAAACGATCACGTAGCGGCCCCGCCAAAGCACCAGTTCGAGTAGTCGCACCAATCACCGTAAAATGCGGCAAGTCCAAACGCACATCCCGAGCCGCCGGCCCCTTGCCAATCACAATATCCAACTTATAATCCTCCATCGCCGAATATAATACTTCCTCAACCGCACGCCGCAATCGATGAATTTCATCAATAAAAAGCACATCCCCCTCTTGCAAATTTGTTAGAATTGACGCCAAATCGCCTGCACGCTCGATCGCTGGTCCGCTTGTTACGCGTAAATTCGCGCCCATTTCATGCGCAATTACATTCGCCATCGTAGTCTTCCCTAGCCCCGGTGGCCCGTAAAGCAAAACGTGATCCAACGTCGAAACTTCTTTCACTGTCACATCCGCATTACGCTTTTTTACCGCCAAAATCGCCAACTTCAGGTTATTTTTCATCCGCTCCTGCCCAATATAGTCATCAAAACTAATCGGACGCAGCGATTTTTCAACTATCTCGTCTTCTTGGCTATTCGATTCACTTTTTGGCTCAACGACGCGCTCAATCCCCATTTTTACCTCTAATAATTAATTGTTCGAATTTCGAAGAAACTCTGTGGATGAGCACAAACTGGGCAAACTTCTGGCGCCTCTTCCCCGGTAAAAACATAACCACAGTTACGACATTTCCAAACTGTTACCTTGTCAGACTTGAAAATCACATCGTCATCAATATTTTTCAAAAACTTTGCAAAACGCTCTTCGTGTTCTTTTTCAATCGAGCCCACACCCTCAAACTTTGCCGCAATTTCTTCGAACCCCTCAGCTCTCGCCTCTTCAGCAAATTTTTTGTACATATCAGTCCATTCATAATCCTCACCAGAGATCGCATCTTTCAAGTTCTCAGTTGTTTCAGGCACTGCCCCATCGTGCAAATATTTAAACCAAATTTTAGCGTGCTCTTTTTCATTCCCCGCTGTCTCTGTAAAAACTTCCGCTAGCTGCTCATAGCCATCTTTTTTAGCGCGTGAAGCATAATACAAATACTTTGTGTGCGCCTGCGACTCACCTGCAAAAGCCGTCTGTAAATTCTTATAAGTTTTACTTTTATCAAAATCTTTTGTCATAAAAACACTCCTTTTCTGACTCTATTATAACAACTTTTAACGGTTTTTTAAAGCCTGCCTAATCCGTTCTTCTAGCGGTAATTCCCTGTCCACATTCTCAAGTAATGTCACCGCATCCTTCAATGGAAAACCTAGCGCGATCAAAGCATCTACCGCCTCATCCGGCTCTTCCTCGACCTTGGCAACGACTTCGGTTGCACCGTAACGGCTTGGCAAACCAACCTTGTCACGCAAATCTACGATCACTCGTTCAGCCGATTTCTTCCCCACGCCAGAGGCTTTTGCTACAAACGCCGCATCCGCATTTGCAATCGCATTGCGCACTTCCTCCGCTGGCGCCAACGACAAAATCGCCATCGCCGCTTTTGGCCCGATCCCCTGCACCGAAATCAACATTTCAAACATTTTTTTCGCTACTAACGACGAAAAACCGTACAATTCTTCCGAATTTTCCCGCACTGCATGATAAGTGTAAAACTTACGTTTTTCCTCCAACGCAATTTCGTCAAAATCAATCTGCGTCAAATAAACCTCATATCCCACACCATTCACGTCCACAATCGCCGAATTCGCGAATTTCTCTGCCACCACCCCATTTATATGTGCTATCATTTATAATATCCTTTCTGCGCCACCCTTACATCTACATAACCTGGACTCAGCTCCTTCTCTTTAATGTATCGGATCATGCGATCCGCATCTTCAGCCGAAACTGCCGTTCCTCGATCTGTATTCACTTTTATATAATACTCTACCCCCTCTAAATTCACGTCAATTTCTCGACTCTTCCCTGCCGGTAAACTCACACGCGTCACTTTATAACCCAAATCTTGAAAATCCCCCTCCAACTGCGCGATATATTTCTGAGTTTTCTTCGTAATTCCCAAATTCGCCTCATCCACAACTTCCGCAGTAATTTCATAATTTTCATCATCCTCTTCTTGCGCCGTAGTTTTATTGAGAAATCCCTTCACGCCAATAAACAATAAAACCATGATCGCAATAATAAAAATCACATAAAAAGCAATCAAAATCCCCTGTTTTTTCTTCTTTTTTTCACGCGCTGCGAAACGTTCTGACTCCGAAATCGTTTTTTCGCGCTCCTGCGCAATTGTGCGCCCCACCTTCATATTAGATTTATTGCTCATTCATTAAGCTCTCTTTCTGTTTTTTCGAACGTTCTTCCTTCTTTTTGGCTACCTTATTTGCCACTACCGCCACCTTAATTAAAGTTTCTGCCAAATCCCGCGCCGCCTCTGGTCGCGAAATTTGATGCAAATTCGAAGCCAGCTCCGATCGCACTTTTGGACTGCGAATCAACTTTTTCGTTAGTTCCAACAAGAGTCCCGGTTGTTGCTCCATGCGTTCATTATAAATCACCGCCGCAGCCTGCATTTTCTCCAATCGATCCGCATTTTTTACCTGATGCCCGCCCGGCAATCGCTCAAACGGCACCAAAATCACCGTTTTCTCAAGCGCCGCCAATTCCGCAATCGTCGTCGCACCAGCTCGCGAAATCACAATATCCGCCGCGCCCATCAATTCATTCATCGCCGAATTAAACGCCCACATCCTAAAATCACTCAAAAGTTTTGCTTTTTCCCAATTTTCATATTTTTTCAAGTCAACCATTTCCTCATACCATTTTCGACCCGCCACCAATCCAACCGAAGTAAATTTCAACATTTCTGGCAAAATTTCTCGCATTGCATTATTCATACTTTCCGACCCCTGACTGCCGCCAGTCATCACCACTAATGGCCGATCCGGATCAAACCCGAAAGTCTTTTTCAAACTACGCTTTTTCGCCTCTGTTACCTTCTTAAACTCTGGCGCCACCGGCACCCCCATAAAACGCCAATTTTTCGGTGCCTTTTCAGTATTAAACGGCACCCCCATCGCTACAATCACCGCTTTTTTCATCAAGATCCGGTTCGCTAAGCCCGGCACCACGTCACTTTCATGCACCACGTACGGAATTTTTAGTAGTCGCGCCACCAATCCAACCGGTAGCCCCACAAATCCACCCTTTAAGAAAATCACATCTGGACGCGTCTTCTTCGGTAAAAGTCGCACAAAACTTTGCAAAATGCCACCAATGAAACCCAAAAATCCCAAAATATTCCCCAAAATCAGATCTTTACAAGTTAAGTCGAAATGTTCAAAATAGTCGTTCCATTTCCACCCTGCATAACGGTGAAATTTCCCCGCCATAATCTTTCGCACTCTGACATATTGCCTTTTTCCGGACAATTTCGACTCTTTTCCCCAAGAAACTCCAATTTCTGTTGTAATTTTTACAACGTTTTTATAATATTTTCGGTCCGTCCAAAACTCCACTCTTGTCCGAGATTTGATCCCCAAAATCTCACGCACTACGGCGACTGCTGGAGTAATGTGCCCGCCTGACCCCCCGCCGACTACTAATACTTTCATTTTTCTCCTTTCTTCTAGTATAACACGAAAGTTGTGAAACAAGGCCAAGTCCCATCGAAATAAACATCATACTAGTGCCACCGAACGACAATAATGGCAAAGTTATCCCCGTAAGTGGTATCATTCCAGTCATCGCTGCGACGTTCACAATCACATGCGACGCCACCCATGCAAAAACTCCAACCACCACCATCGATTCTTCATATTCTACCAACTCTGAAGTTTTTAATATATTCAAAAGCAAAATTGTGAAGAATGTCAAAATTACGATTAATCCCACAAAACCAAAAGTTTCACCCATAATCGCAAACACTGAGTCGTTAATCGATTCCGGTAAATATCCGGTCGATTGCACACTATTCCCTATTCCCACCCCAAAAAGCCCACCGGTACCAATCGCCATCATCGCATTTTCAATGTGGTAACTCGAATCTTCATCACCATCGCCAGAAAAAGTCAAAAGTCGCTCTATTCGGTGTGGCGATGTCACAATGGCCAACACGCCACCAACCAAAACCACTCCGCAAACCGCCCAAAAATATTTAGTTTTTATGCCACTTGTCCACAAAATCGCCAAAATAATCGCGATAATCACTGCGCCCGTCCCCATATCCTTTTGAAGAATTATTACGAAAAATAGCGCCACAATCGACACAAGCCCAAACGGAATGAAAAAGTCTTTCGATTCCAAAGTTTCCTCTTTTTTATGTCTTGCAATCAAATTTGACATATAAATCACCAATGTTAGCTTCAAGGCTTCGGCTGGTTGAAAACTACCCAAACTCCCCAACGAGATCCATCGACAGGCACCCAATTGGCAAGACGCTAACGAAGAGCCCACTAATGCCAATACTGCCAAAATCAAACAGCAACCAATCGCGCCAAAAAGTAGCCATTTTGAGGCTTTTCTGATTTTCTCATACGGTATTTTAAACGCCATTGTAAACGCCACAATCGCCAAGCCAACTGACACGAACTGGTGAATAAAGAAATAACTCGTACTGTAATTCACGCCATAAGCCGAATTCATAAAATTCGCGCGCTGCGGCCCGATCGCATAAATCACTAAAAGCCCCACGCCCATCAAGAGGAACGTAATCACTCCAATTGTTCGATTACTTTTGTGTTTGCGCATCTTAAACAATTCCTCCAGTCATCGCCATAAATACCCCGATCAAGGCCAAAACTCCGGCCAAAACCCAAAAACGCATCACAATTTTTGCCTCGCCCCAACCGCGCGCCTCAAGATGATGATGAATCGGCGCCGAAATGAACAACTTATGCCCAAAAAACTTTTTCCAACAAACTTGCAAAAGCGATGAGCCTGCTTCTACTACCAAAAGTCCGCCAATTACCGGTAAAAGCAAAAACGCATTTGTCATCATCGAAACTACGCCCAGACCCGCGCCCAAAGCAAACGACCCCACATCCCCCATCATAAAGCGTGCTGGCGGCACATTGAACCAAATATACGAAAGTAGCCACCCCACCACGGTCATACAAAAACCAAACAACATCCACTGCCCCTGAAACAATGCAATCGCCCCATAAGCTCCATAAGCCAGCATACAAAGTCCCCCCGCCAAGCCATCCAGCCCGTCCGAAATGTTTACCGCATTAGAAGTTGCCACCACCGCAAAGGCGAAAATCGCAATCATCGCAATCTCTGGCAATGCCCATTCTCCAATGTACGGAATATGAATCGAGCTCCAACCCAATTTCACTGCAAAATACCAACCTAGTGCCAGCCCCACCGCCGTGATCATCGCAAATTTTACCGGCGCACGCAATCCAGCCGCACCATGGCCGTCACCAAACACGTTAATAATATCGTCTATCAGCCCCACAAACGCGCCGCCCAAAAATCCCAGAAACGGCAACCAAGTTTGCCCACGATCCCAGTTGCAAACATAAGTCACAACCGTCACGACTACCACCCCAACTACGCCAGCCATCGTTGGAAAAACTCGTTTGAACTTATGCGCATGTAATTTTCGCATTACTGGCAAATCTTTGCCATCCATCGTTTTCTCTTTTTGCTTTTTCCACCACTTATGCTTATATGCAAAATGCGTGTAAACTGGCGTCAAAAACATCGCTAGCAGGAATGATCCTAGTGCTAAGATTAATCCATAAAACATTTCTGAAGATAAATTCATTTTACTCCTTTGGTTCGATCTCGAGATAATCGAGCATCATTTCATTTATTTTATTGAAAAGTGGCATAGCGTCCGACTCTCCGCCCAAATTCTTGCCATCTTCCCATACCCTTACCATTATAACATATTCTGGCATATCTCCCTCCGCACTTCCAAAACCAATATAGCCAGCCGTCGTCTCATCCATCGAATACGAGCCATTTACAATCACCTGTGCTGTACCAGTTTTGCCACCAACATAATAACCATCTTTATCTGTTCCGTCCTGACGTCGCCAAATTCTCGTCCCATAAAGCATTTCCCGCATTGTTTCCGAAGTTTCTTCCGAAATCACCGTTCGCACCGGGTCTTTTTCTTCATCTTCGACAAAAACATCGCCATCCATTTCCCCCGCCACAATCGTCGGTGTGTAGTATTTACCACCATTAATCACCGAAGAAAAACCCGCCGCCACTTGGATCATCGTCAGATTCAAGTTCTGTCCAAAAGTCATATTCGCATAACGCGAATTCAAACCCGTCCCCTCGTTCGGTCCCACAATCAAACCGGACGATTCGTTCAGCTCAATTCCAGTGTATTGCCCCAAGCCAAACCGACTGTAAAAATAATCGTATAATTTTTCACGCCCAGATTGCGTGATATGCTCAGTCGAGCCGCCAAGTAGCATCAATGCCGTCATCGAGCTCGTGTTTAACGAATAATTCAACCCCGTTTGCATCGTAATTGTCCCCAATTGTCCAGAATAAGCGTTATCAATCGGCCAACCGTCCACTGTAATCGAGCCGGTATTAACATAAGTAGTCTCCGGCGTCATCACCCCCTCGTTGATCGCCGCCGCAAAAGTAAAAGTTTTACAAATCGAAGCTGGCTCATAGGCCACTTCCGCCGGCACATTTAAATAACTTTCCGCATCTTCCACCATTCCATAATCTGACGGATCATAGTTTGGCAGTGTCGCCATCGTCAAAATCTTGCCATTGTTCGGATTCATCACCAAAACCGACGCATTCTCGATGTTTTTTTCTTCCAAATAATCCGCCGTAATTTCCTCCACTTTTTTCTGCATTGTCCGGTCAACTGTCAGAACCACATTTTTCCCGTCTTCAGCCGGTACTTTTATATTATCATCCCCAATCGAAAGCGCAATCTGATTCACATCCGTCACTGTTTTCAAAAGCCCATCTTTCCCCGCTAAATCATCATTTAACGAACCTTCCACACCATACTGTCCCTCGCCATCATCATTTACAAATCCCAATAAATGCGACGCCATCTCCCCCTCGACATAAGTACGTTTATTTCCCTCCGTATACCAAATCCCCGAAACTTCAGCTTCCTCAATTTTCTTCACTTCCGACCGGCTCACCCCCTTCGCCACGATATAATAACGCGAATTTTTATTAGCAAAAGCCGCATCCCAATCCGCCACAATCTCCTCTTCAGCCACATTTTCCGTGATCACTTTTTTTACTTCCTCTGCGTTTGCCACCATCGGATCGATAATCACGGTCCATTCCGCTTGATTCATTACCACTGGGGTTGGCTCACCATCCTCATCCAACATGTAAATCTCACCGCGCTCCGCGGTAATCGTACTCTGGACAATATGTGCATCCTCGGCCTTTTTCATCCATTCATCATGCTGAATAATTTGGATCCAAAATAAGCGCAACGCAATAAATCCTACGCACGCAAGCAATCCGTATTTGAGAACTTTATTCCGCATATGTCTATTATATCACAAGCTATTCTTGTGCGTAACCAGCAACCGCGCCATCATCCATATTTTTTGCCACGTCGGAATTTTCCGCCGCCGCCACGGACGTGAGTCTTGCGCTCTCCACCGCCAAATCTTCTTTTTCAGCCGTCAAATCCGAAATCTGCGAATCAATTGCATCTAATTGATAATCATAACTCGTCGCTTTTGTACTTTGAGCTACGTAGACCAACCCTATCAAAATCACTAGTAATCCCATAATCGCAGTTGTTGAAAAAAATCCTAATGAATTTGACGAATAACGCACTGTATTTCTATTTCTACCCCAGGTGGCAGCATTTCCTACGTATTGTCCGCCGCGTCTTGTTATATACTGGTCTCGCATTGATTTTTCCTATTTAATTTATTTTTGTTTTTATTTTTTGGTAAGCCATCCAACCTTTCGGTTTTCCAGCCCAGATCCGGAGTGTTATCTCTCATCAGAGCTAAAAGTGATAAAAGGCACTCCGGGAAAGGTCATATATATTTTTACACTCTCCAATAGTTCTCTAAACAACCATTGTTGGTGGAGGTTTCCCTCCATGTGCCCCATTTCAGGGGCTCAAAAGTTATTCCTTAGCGGAAGTTAACTTTTACTTTTTGTGCGCGAGATTTATTCGCAACAGTGATTTGTCGTGGCATTTTGCCCTCCTTTTTATTTATTGTTTTTATTTTGCATCATCCAAGCGCTCAAAGTAACTTTTTTGCTGCACGTAATTTAGCACTATGAGCGCGTGGGTTGATACCAAGCTCCACTTCCCCCGCGGTGATCGGACTCTTCGTCATCAACTTAAGCGTCGATTCTTCCCCAAGACTCGATACTTCTTTAAAATAGTTCTTCACCAACCGATCTTCTAGACTATGAAAAGTTATGATTGCAACTCGCCCGCCAGGATTTAACAACTCTGGTAATAATGGCAAAGTTTTTTCAATCTCCGAAAGCTCATCATTCACTGTAATTCTAATCGCTTGAAAAGCCTGCGTTGCCGGGTGACGACCACGCCACTTTTTATCCGTTTCTCGCCTACCGAAAGCAATCACATTCGCGAGCTCCTTAGTATCCGAAAATGGGCGATTGTGTACAATTTGTCGAGCAACTTTTCGCGCCGATCCAGCACTCATTTCACCATACTGCTCAAATATCTCGATCAGCTTTTTTTCTGGCCAATGGTTGACAATTGTATCAGCCGAAAGTGTTTGGCTTCGGTCCATACGCATATCAAGCGGCCCCGGCTTCATAAATGAAAAACCTCGATCTGCTTGGTCTAGTTGCGGAGATGACACTCCAAAATCCGCCAATATCATATCAAAAGTTTGTCCACACTCGATCAGTTGCAACACAGCGTTGTAAAAATCTTTATTAAGGAGTTTCGGACCAGCTTCTGCCGTTAGTGCAGTAGCCGCATCGTTAAAAACTTCACCTAAAAGGTACTTCGTTTTCAAAAACTCCATTGCATAATCATCTCGATCGACTAAGATCGCATTTTTATAATTCTGTGTCACCGCCAAAATCTCATTCGCATGTCCTGCATAGCCAGCCGTGAGATCTAAATATTTTTCTCCACGTTGCGGCTGCAAAACTGCCATAACTTCTGACAGCATTACTGGATTATGTAATGTCTTCATGTGTATTATTATACACCCTTTGTTTGAGATTGCCCAACTAGAAATTTTAGCATGTTTGTTTTTGTTTAATTTTTGTTTGACTGAAAGGTCGTATATACATATCATCGCAATCTGTCTAGCTTGTAGCCAGGCTCATATCGCGAGTTGAGAGATTAATATGTATAGTTGTTTATTAGAGTTAATTGGGAGGTGTTTTATTGAAGTACCCATGGTTTTGATGTCGAGTATCCTAAACCCGTGCCAAAACTCCTAGTTGGTCAATCTCAAACTTGTTAATGTTCGACTAACAAAAAGCTTTCCCTGTTCCTGTCCGACTTGTGTTCGCTTCTTTTTGTTTTTATTTTCGTGAATTTTTGTTTGAATCATTCACTGTCCTTAGTATACTGGAAAAAAATCCCAACGTCAAGTACTTTTTTGTAAGAAATTTTTAAGTTTTCCCATAGTTTTCCACAACCAGATCGAGTTTTCCACCATCTGTTACCGAACAAAAAACCGAACAAAACCGCCTCCAAAAACCGAACACTTTTCGTCCCACAACCCGAACACTTACCTATTGACTTTTTACACAAAAAATAGCGTAATATATTAAAATACTACGCTATTCCCTGTTATTTTTATCCGCGTGGAGGCTCGCCCTCAGCGTCTTCTAACAACTTTTTCGACTTAATTTCATAACGTCGACCGTTCACCGGCGATACGTAATAATCCTCATTCACTAGATTCACAAACATTGAAAGATCCTTATCATCCATAATAATGATCGAGCCATCCTCATCAGTCATCAACTCTAACTGCATTTCATCAGCGTAATCAATCAACTGTTCCTGGCTCATCTCTTCTTCCACCACCATCGCCTGCACTTTCTTCAAAATTGGCTTCTTATCTGCCAATAACGCATCCAAAGTCAGCCCCTCAGAGAATGACAACTTATACTTCTCTGTTAGCTCTTTCGCTTTTTCTTCCGCAATCACCTGAGACTTGTAATCATATTGGAATAACGCCTCAAATTTTGTTTGGTTAAAGATCACAATGTTATCATCGATAATCGCCACTTGGTTATCTGACGGCATCTTAATCGCCACCTCGGCTGAAAACGGCTCAAAACTTTCACCGTTCAACTCCCAAGACGACGCCGCTTTCAAAGCTGAAGAAGCCGAAAGCCCTTTCGCAATGTAAAAACATTTCATGCCGCCATCTTTCGCATCTGGATACGAAAACTTCGCGATTATTCCCTTGATTTTCTTGAATTCATATTCATTGTCAGAGAAAAAGTCGATATCTTTATATTCATTTTCAATCAAATGCAACAAAGTTTCCGCTCGCCCCACTTTTTCTAACTTCGTGCGATAAATAACTTTTTCTTCCCCATCAGACTTTTCGTACTCACGACATTCCAAGCCTTTATCCGCTTCTTCGATGATATATTTTATCGCTTCATTCATAAAAAGCGCTTTTACCGAATTCGTCAAAGCATCCGAATATCGCACTTTATACGGCGTATAATTTTTATTAAATAAAAACAACTCCACAGAGACATTGTTTTTAATTTCATCCACCTCATTAGCCCAATGAAATACATCAAATATTTCTTCCATAACTTACCTCGCTTAATTTATTTTTTTATTGTAACACTTTATTTACAAAAGATCAAAATATGGGTCATCAATAATCTTTTTATCATCCTGCCAAAACAACTTCAGCGTTCGTTTCAAATCATTCATCACTTCTTTTACTTTATCATTATCATCCAAAATTGTCTCAATTTTCATATAATAACCCGGCACCTTGTCTACCTTATCAAGATAAATCACCGTCTCTTCCCCAATTTTCAAAATGCGACGACGACGCGACACCTCAATCGCCTTACCAAAGCCCAACTGATGAATAATATTCACCGCTTCAACATAATCTTTCACTAAAGTCTGATTCACAATATCTACTCCAGAATCCGCGATGTGTCGCTTTAAAATCAAATAATATTTCGCTGGCTTATTCACATCTTTCATCTCCGTCCGCATAATCATGCGCGGCAAATTCATATTCGGCCGGTAGCCACGTGGCAAAAACACCCGATCGTGCTGCCATACAATCGGCTCAAACTCCAAGCTCATATCTTTCATGCGCTCATCAAGTTGTTCTTTGCTTTTAACTTTTGTTTTTACGATCGCTTTTTTCATAAGTTCTCCATTCTCGCGCCTTCACGCGCTTTATTCGCCCATTGGTCCGCCAATTCGTTCATCTCGGTTCCCTGATGGCCTCGCACCCAAACCAATTCAACATTCCCCTCACTATAAAGTTTATAAAGCTCCTGTACCATTGGCAAATTTTTAATTTCACCTTTCGACTTTTTCCAACCTCGCGCCTTCCATCCTGGAGCCCACTTCGTCAGCACATTCACCCAAAACTCCGAATCAGTGTGAATTTCACAACCTTCTTCACCGGCATATTTTATCGCTTCGATCAAAGCTTGCCCCTCCATTCGAATGTTAGTCGACTTTTCCTCGGCGCCCAAACAAACCGGTTTGCCATCCTCGATCACCGCAAAACCACCTTTTCCCGGATTTGGGTCCGCACTTCCGTCCGTCCATAATACTTTCATGATATAATTATAACATGAAACAACCAGAACGTATCGAAAAAGCTATAAAATTCGCCACTTCCGCGCATGAGGGGCAATTTCGCAAATCCGGCGATCCCTACATCACTCATCCCCTCGCCGTCATGAAAATTGTGCAAGATTGGGGTATGGATGAAGATACTTGCATTGCCGCCGTCTTACACGACACCGTGGAAGATACCAGTATAACTTTGGAAGATATCAAGCGCGAATTTGGCGAGCCCGTCGCTTTCCTAGTCGACGGCGTTACCAAGGTTAGCCAAGCCCGTTCTGGCATGGAAGATATCGACACTTATCTCCCCCAAACCAAAGACAATCTTTTACGCTTACTCGTAGCTGTCGGTTCCGATGTTCGCGTTTTAATCATCAAGCTAGCCGATCGTTTGCATAATCTTCGCACACTCTCCGCCCTTCCACCCGAAAAACAAAAGAAAATCGCCAAAGAATCGCTCGAAGTTTTTGCGCCATTGGCCGATCGTATGAACATGGGCCGCTTACGCGTCGAGATGGCTGACATTGCTTTTTCATATGTCGATCCAGCCCGTTATAATCATCTTAAAAACTTAATCGAAGAATACAACGCTTCCGCCGAAAAAACTATCCGCAAAATCAAACGCGAGGTTGCCGAGCGTCTCGGTCGCGAAAAAATCAAATTCACCATCGATGGACGCGTTAAATCCGTTTATTCTCTTCACAAAAAACTCGCCAAATATAATCAAAATATGGGCGAAATTTACGATCTCACTGCACTTCGCATTATCGTCAACGACATCACCGATTGTTATCTCGCGCTCGGCGTTGTTCACTCTCTCTACACGCCAATGTCCGGTCGTATCAAAGATTACATCGCCATGCCAAAGCAAAACGGTTATCAGTCACTTCACACTACCGTCATTACACCGGATAAGAAAATCGTCGAATTCCAAATCCGCACTAAAGAAATGCATAATTATGCTGAACATGGTCTCGCCGCCAGTTTCTACTACAACGAGCAAAAACTCACCGAAAACTATCGCACCGGCAAAATCCAACATCTCCCAACCAATTTGCTTTGGATTACCGAGCTCCAGAATACCGCCGCCAAGCTCCGTGATGGCAAAAAAGTCGACCTGAAAAAACTCAAGCTCAATCTTTTCGCTGATAAAATCTTCGTTTATACACCGAAGGGTGACATCATCGATCTCCCAGTCGGTTCCCTTCCACTCGATTTTGCTTACCGCCTTCATTCCGAGGTTGGTGGCCACGTTACCGGCGTCAAAATCAACGGCAAAATGGCTAGTCTCAATACTAAACTCCAACACGGCGACGTCGTCGAAATTCTCACTAGTAAGTATCCTACCGCCAAAGCCTCCTGGTTTGACAAAATCATCACGCCACACGCGCGTCAAAAACTTAAGTCACAACTTAACAAACTCAAAAACTCTAATTCATAAACTTTTTCAAAAGTTCCACCAATTCTTCCTCGTTTTTACACGAAAAAGTCACCGAGCGCGCCTTGATTTTTACTTTGGCGCCAAATTTTTCAGTTAATCTCAATTCTTTCTTTGCATAAGCATCAGTTTTCACTGCCACCGCAGAACTTTTCTTCTTATTCGACGCAATAAATTGTTCCACGCGTCGCGCCGTCCACCCCTCCGACACAATCAACGGCACCGCTTTTTCAATCACTTCCTTATCCGCCGAAACCAACGGCCGCATCACACCCTCAGGTAAATTATGCTCCATCATCGCGGTTTTGGCAGAATCCGGCAAATTCAAAAGTCTTAATGTATTCTGAATCGAACTTTCACTTTTCCCCACTCGCTCAGCAATATCCTTCGCGGTCATATTAAACTGGCTTTTTAGCTTTGCATAAGCCGTCGCCAATTCGATTGCGTTCAAATCCTCGCGCTGTGCGTTTTCAATAATCGAGAGCTCCAACCTATTTTGCGCATCCAACGTCCGCACAATCACCGGCATTTTTTCCAACTTTGCCATCTTTGCCGCACGCCAACGTCGCTCACCAGCCACAATCTTATATTTATCACCATCTTTCACTACTACAATCGGTTGCAAAATCCCATGCTCTTTAATATTATCAGATAACATCTTCAACGCATGATCATCAAATTTTTTACGCGGCTGATCTTCATCGCGCACAATTTTATCAATATCAACTTCTTGCAATTTCGATACTGAAGTATCCTCATCCGCCGTTGGATCAAAATTCTCATCAATCAAATCCGTTGGAATCAACGAATCAAAACCCCTGCCTAATCCATGTTTCACCATTATTTAGTCCTCTCTTCCACTTCTTTAGTTAACTCTTTATACGCTTTTGCGCCCTTTGAAAACTTATCATAATTCCCCACCGGCGTACCATGGCTAGGCGCCTCCGCAACTCTCACATTGCGAGGAATCGTCGTCTTGAAAACTTTATCCTTAAAATACTTCTTCACTTCCGCCAAAACTTGTGATGACAGCGATGTGCGCTTATCATACATCGTCGCCACCACACCCAATAGTTTCAATCGCGGATTCAATCCTTTTCTCACTAAGCTCATACTTTCCAAAAGCTGCGCCACACCCTCCAATGCATAAAACTCCGTTTGCACCGGCAAAAGCAGATAATCCGACGCAATCATCCCATTCACCGTCAAAAGCGATAGTGATGGTGGTGAATCGATGATGATATAATCATAATTTTTCTCAACCTGTGAAATTGCCGATTTTAGCTGTAAAAACTTCTGATCAATCTTATTCAGCTCAATCTCCGCATTCGCTAGCTGCGGTGTAGTCGGCGCGATATCCAATCCCTTATATTTTGTTGATTGAATGGCTGCGCTCAACGGGACTTGCCCCAAAATTACCTCAGTCATCGAAGCTGCTAAATCGTTTTTCTCCACCCCCATCCCAGATGAAGCATTTCCCTGTGGATCAAAATCAATCAGTAACACAGAAAACTTATCTTTAGCTAAAAAATAACTCAGATTCACCGCAGTTGTGGTCTTTCCAACACCTCCTTTTTGATTGGTTACACAAATAACCTTTGCCATAAGCCTATTATATCAGAATAAAAACAACATGTAAACTCTTGTAAAAAAAATGAAAAGTGTGATATAATAAGAAGAGTTATTAAATAAGGAATAATATGAAGAAAGCAGTCATTAAGGTTGGCGGTAAACAATATCTCGTCGCCGAAAAAGAGACCCTACGGGTGGACCTCCTCCCGGAAGGAACCAAAGAGCTCGAGACTGAAGCACTTCTCGTTATCGATGGTGATAAAACTACTGTCGGTACTCCTGTAGTAGAGGGTGTCAAAGTTAAAGCTCAAGTTAAAGAATCTGAGGTAAAGGGCGATAAAATTCGCGTCATCCGCTACAAAGCTAAAAAGCGTGTCCACAAAGAAACTGGCCACCGCCAAAAGTACTCTCTTATCGAGATTACCAGTATCAAGTAAGAAAGTGCCACCTAGTGGCACTTTCTTTATTTCATCGTTTTATAAAGTTGTCGGAGCGATGAAATCCAATAACCAAATCCACCGCCAATCAAAAGTAGCACAATCGACGCTACGATTATCTCCGCCGGACCAGTATTTGGTAACTCAGATGGCGTTTCCGTGTCACCATCATTTTTATCACCACCAGTTTTGTCTCCATCACCCCCTCCACCATCACCATTGCAATTGCGCGTGATCGTCACTTTTGCTTGGTTCTCAAACGTGCCAGTCGTAGTAATCACGCGCGCGCTGTTATAAACTTCTGTATCGCCACACGAAAAAATCTCCGAATCATCTCTCACTACTACTTGATAAGTTATTGTCGCTGAACCGCCCGCTCGAAAATCGCCAATATTTAACCCATCGCCAAACAAATCATCCGGCACAGTTTTGGTCTCCCCAGTGCTTGCAAGCGTCAACTTCGTCGAATTACTCACGTAATCCAACCCCTCCGGCAATTCATCCTTGACCACTACTGTTTTCTGCACCGTAGTACCGGTATTTTTATATGTTACTTGAAAATCAACCACGGCGCCCGGGTTGGCATTAATCTCCGTCGCAAAATCATTGTCCCCACCATCAACTTTAGCAGTCTTCGTTACTTTTGAATCCGGCTGATCCGCCTTCACTCGAAAAGTCACATAGCCCGAATATTCATCACAACCCGGAATCATTCCCCATTCCGAGTTCCAATACGCCAAAAGCACGCCTTTGCCAAACAACGAATCTTGATCCAAAATCGAGCCATTCGACGACCCTCCATTATGAATCACCGCCGAATTCGCTACGTAGCGTAAATAAACTTCTTCCGTCGCCTTCAAGTACGCCGAATCCCAAACCTTTTTTGGCTTCGTATTAGACGACGTAATCGTGCCTTTCATCACCGCCGACTCACCTTTTTGCAAGTGTTCCGGAAACGCCATTTTCAGTTTCACATCATCCGCAATTCCCTTGCCACTTTTGTTTAAATTCGCCGAAGCATCATTATGATAAAGCACATAAATCTCATACTCCTTCCCAACCGAAACTTCCACATCATCCGCGTATTTATCATCCGTCCCTACTTCTTTCACGCGCACAAAATTCCGCTCGTCACCCAAATTCGGATTATCCGTAATCGAGTTAAAAGTAGCATAAGTCGCCGGATTTTCCCACGTAAACGTTTTACGATTTTGCGGTCCCCAGCCATTATCATCCGCAAAAACACTAGTCGATGGCAAAATTATCACCCCCAGTACCATCACGCCCCCAAAAATTTTTTTCAATTTAAAATTACTCATTTTTGACCTTTCTATTCACTTAATTGATTAAAGCGATCCGCCAGTTCCTCGTCGCTGCGGGCTTTATTATCGCCCTGGTCACCAGACGGCACGCTGTTTTTATTTGACTTATCTTCAACTTTTTCATTAATCGTTTCACCTTGATTTGCGCCAGCATTTTGCTGTTCCTTGGTGATTTCTCCAACCGATTCTCCAGCCGAAGTTTTCCCACCCTTGTTTCCTTTTGAAGACTTAACTTTCTTCTTTTGACGTTTCGCCGCATCATTTTGATCCTGGATCGTTCGCTTACTGGTATACTTATTAGTTTGCGTGCGACCAGAACCTTTCGACACCGTTTCATCATCGTCGTCATCTTCTTCATTTTCATGTCCGCCCCCACCATGATGAATTTTAGAAGAAACATCACCAGTTTCAACGATATGTTCCTTATCATTACTGCCACCGCCTCTCGAAACTTTTTCCTTCAGTTCTTGACGTACTAACACGATTTGGCCACCACATTCATTCCGCAAACCCAAAACTTTATAACGTTTCCAAGCTTTCATTTGTCTCGCCTCATCCAAATTTACATCTTGATCAATAATGCCAAATTCCTTCAAAATATTCAACTTAGTTTCGCCACGATTCATGACATTTTTTCCGTCTTCATTCACAAAAGCAATAATATCACTATCATAACTTTTCACACAGTTTCTATCCGTTTTAATAGAAATCCCAGTCGCCTCACCACTTGCGTCGCATTCTTCATGTGCATACATTGTCAAATATGACTGATGCGCCGGCAAGGTCGTCCGTTTTGCAATATATTTACCTTTTCCAGTCATCGCACGCGCCACTTTCCTTGTCAACTTATTCGAAAGTACCGTATCACCGCTCAAAATAGCTTGATAAGTCACCTCCTTGTCCGCTGCCGGCAAAATTCCATACACCGTCGCATATTCAACCAATTGCGAAGCGCTACCGGACGCCCAATTGCTCACCAAAGAATCCATCACATCCGCCAAAGCATCATCTTCTTCTTTCTCACCAAAATCAACTAGTGGGCTACTAAACGACGCCACCAAACTTTCCTTCTGCGTATCGTAATAAGCGTCATCACCCACACCGATAGCTTTCGTCGCACCCTCAACACTATAATCCGCCTTTGTGATATTTCCTTTCTCGTCTGACACCAAAAATCCGCCCTTGATCATGGCAGCTTCAGCAGTTTCCGCATCTTCATCCAATTTGTCTGCCACCCACTCATCAAGATCCGTCGCATCTTCATTGGATTCTTTTTCAACGGCCGGCTTTGCGTCCACACTGCCCGTATTCCGTTTCGAGTCAAACCCAGAAAACGCCGAAACGCCAACCACCCCCAATAGTAAGCCGCAAAGCAGTCCTTTTCGAAACCTCCTCGGCATCCTTCTCATCAACGCTCGACGCTCCGTCCACTCATCCGTCGCATCGCCTTCTTGTTCCATTTGTTCCATTTGTTCCGCCTTTTCCGGCTTTTCAACTTTTTCATTTTTTGCACGTTCTTTTTGAAAATCAACCAAAGTTACCATTTCATCTTTATCAAAAAGATCATGCTTTTCGTTAAAACTTTCATCACCAATTTCCGCATCATACACTTCACTTTGTTTCGAAAGTTTCCGCGCCTCCGCATCCAACTCTTCCAACCGCGACACGTAAACTGGATCATAAGTTTGCTTTAATTGTTGCTCAATCTCTCGCCTTTCCTTATCAATCAATTGTCTTTGCTCCGCATTTTTGTTCTCAATTCTCCGCTGTACTAACCTCTTAGCTATTACATCAGCTCGCTGAGTTTTCTCCATAAACTCTTTATAATCCATCTTCCCATCCGCGTATAATTTTGCCACGTTTCGACGAAACTTCTCAGCCATTCCACCCGCTTCGTCAAAATCATACCCCTCGACCACGTCTCTCCCCTTTGAAACGCGCGCGAGTGTTTCGGCGTCAGCCTGCGCCGCTAATGATTCTTGCCGTTCATTCCAATTTTTTCGCGCCTCCTGTTCCTGAACGTCTCGCAAAAAATTTTCGTATTTTTCATTACTCATACTCCCCTGTTCATACACCGCGCGCAACTCATCCAACGTCCGAGTTACATTATACGTCGCCGCCCCCATTGGTTTTTCTACTTTCGTTTTTAATACATTTTCTTGGCTTTCGGAGCCAAGTTCCGGCTCACCCATTTTATTCGGTCCCATTCAATACATCCTCCAAGCTAAGCGTTGCACGCCAAGAAATCAAAACTGACACCACCACATTCGCCACATCGATATGATGCTTCTTTGTCAATTTTCCGATTTCCTCAGCAGCCTCCTCAATCGTCAAATCCTCGATCTTCCTCATCAGGATTCTCGCGTCTTTCATCGGAATTCGCGCGATTACCTCATCGACGATTTCATCACTCAAACGATTGGAAGTCGCCTTCACCACCCAATCAAATTTTTCTGGCGTGAATCGCTCCTTATAGCCTTTAGCAATCAAAGTCCGCTCGACAAACGGGATGATTACCTCAACCTTGCTTGCATTTTGCATAGTGTGTCCTTTCTATTTATCATTTGTATAATTTTATATTAACTTATAATTTTTCAAAAAGCAAGCTCTTTTTATTAAAACATCAAAAAACCGGACTTTCATCCGGTTCTTTGTGTCTATCTTATATTACGCTCCTTCTTCGACAATCATTCCTGCGATTTTACCCATGAGACTTTCGATTCTCTTTTGGTTTTCGGACGAGACTTCATTTTCGTTTTTGTAGATTCTTTCGTTTTTGAAAGTCTCGAAACCAATTCCGAAATCTTTTTCTAATTCTTCTAGCGGTTCTCCACTCGCTTTTTCTCCTTGTTTATTGATATTTTGTTTTGGCATGATTGTTTCCTTTTTTATTTTTATTTGTTAGAATTTTTATTTTATGTTCTAACTACTTTCTATATTAGCACACTTTCGCATTTTTGTCAATACTATTTATGCTTTTTTTTCCGATCTTTGTCAAATCGAGCCAAAATAACAGGGGTAAAAACCATGAAAAAAGACGGCCGGAACCGTCTTTTTTAAAATATCACAACAGTTAACTTTGCTATTCTGGATAAATCATCTGACTACTATTCGGCATACCTTTATCCAGAAACTCCCGAATATACTTCTTGGCATACTTTTTCGCCTGACCGAGATCTTGATCCTTATAGTTCCCACACTCTTTTGGCGTCGCACCAGGAATATCTCCTTTATGCTCAACAATCCGCCAAAAAGTGTAATTTACTAACGGCCAAACATCTTCCGGGTCCAACTTTCCCTTCATAATCAAATAAAATCCGGTTCGACAGCCCATCGGGCCAAAGTATACGACTTCATTCTTGCGCGCACTATCACGCAAAATTGTTGCGCCCAGGTGCTCCAACGTATGTATACCAGCAGTTTGCATCGGTTTGTCACAATTTGGCTTCATAATGCGAATGTCAAATGTCGTGACGTATTCCTCACCGATCACATCGCAACGCGATACATACAGCCCTGGAACTAATTTTTCATGATCAACAGTAAAGCTCGGTATTTTATTCATCCGACACCTCACTTTCCAGCAGCTTCACGCAAGCCTCAGCCGACCTTCGTGCTGCCAGTTTCAAGTTTTTCTTGAATTGTTCTACGTTAGTCTCTTTCTGGCCATAGATATCCGAAATTCCTTTTATCGAAATAAACGGGACTCCCATCTCACTGCAAACCTGCGCCAATGCTGCCGCTTCCATGTCAACAAACACCATTTTGTCATCGACGCAATTACGGATTCTCTCGACTTGATCATCCTTATGCAAAAATTGATCAGCCGAGACCACCGTGGCTACATATGCCTCGATACTCATCTGAGCACGCTTGACCAGATCTTCGTTTAAGCACAACGGGTTATTAGTGTTTGGGATTTCCCCAATCGACCGACCAAACGGCGTCAAATCGAAGTCGTATTGTACAGCTTTTTCGCTGATCATTACGTCGCCAATCTTGACGTCGCTAATCGTACCAGCCGTACCTACGTTGATGACCTCTGTTATATCATACCAGATGTCATCCAAAACTTTCGTCATCGCCATCGCAGCGTTGACCTTACCTACGCCAGTTTTTACAATCTTTACTTCCTGACCACCTAAAACCGCCGTAGTAATCGACAATTCTCCTCTATCGAAGATCTCGTCGACCGAAGAGGTCTTTTTCAGCACCTCTATCTTTTCTTCTTCCATAGCACATATTATGCATACCATGGAACTCACCTCCTTTAATTTTTGGTCTTGTTGTGATATTTTAACGTGCAAAAAAGGCCCCTACGCCTCTTTTGCTATATTATACAACTTTCCCCAGATATATGCAAGAAGTTACACTCTTTCAAGAGAGATCGTCACTTGTTTTCCATTTACTTTCGCGATCTCATCATAAGCGAAATTCTCAGATTCATTTAATTCCGTAGCTAAAACTTCAGCCATCACCATCTGTTTTTGTTGTTCATTTAAATCACAAGATACGTACAATTTAATCCGATCATCCACATTTAACCCCGCCTTCTTACGAGCCGATTGCACTACACGGATCAACTCTCTAGCGTACCCTTCTTCCTTCAACGCCTGAGTCAATTTTTTATTCAATGCCGTTTCCTTACCGCGTTTCACCATTTTCACGTTCACTTCTTCGGCAATCATTTGCTCATATTCCTCCGGCAATTTCTCGCCCGCATAAGTCAAACTTGCCAATGGCTGACGCACTTTTACCTGTTCCTCATTTTCAGATTTGCGCATACGCAACGAAAGCCCCTCGGTGATAATATCCCGAGTTTCCCTCATCTGAGCCAAAACCGTCTCATTTTTTCTAGTTAACTTCGGCCAATCCAAAAGATGTACGCTTTCAGATTCCTCGCCATTAGTTAAATTCTGATACAGTTCTTCAGCCAAAAACGGCGTAAATGGCGCCAAAATCACTGCCAAATTTTTCAAAACATAATAAAGCGTTGAGTATGCCTCTGTTTTATCATTATCATCTTCTGACTTCCAGAAACGACGGCGACTACGACGGACAAACCAGTTCGAAAGATCATCAATAAACGGCAAAATTCCCGCCACCGCCTTCGGAATGTTATACTCTTGCATTCCTTTCGTCACTTCCTCATTCAACTCTGTTAATCGCGATATAATCCACTCGTCCAACACATTTTCGAGTTTTTCAACATTACAGTTTTTCGAATCAAAACCGTCTACTGAGGCATACATCAAGAAGAAATCATACACGTTCCAGATCATCGAAAGTTTTCGCGCCGTATCCGACGCATCTTTATCAATCAACGCAAAATCCTCGCCAGCCAACACCGGGCTCGACAATAGCAAAAATCTTAATGAATCCGCCGAATATTTATCCATTAACTCGTTCGGATCAGTGTAATTTCCTAATGATTTCGACATTTTTCGCCCATCATTCCCCGCCAACGTTCCGGTTGTGATCACATTTTTATACGCATTTTTACCGAACAAAGCCGTGTTTACTACGTGGACGTAGTAGAACCAAGCCCGCACCTGACCCACATACTCCACAATGAAATCCGCCGGGAAATTCTTCTCGAACTTTTCTTTATTCTCAAATGGGTAATGAAGTTGTGCAAACGGCATCGAGCCAGATTCAAACCAACAATCCAACACTTTTTCAATACGCTTAAAATGTTCACCATCGATATCAAATTCAATTTCATCCACCCATGGGCGATGATAATCTTCCAATCTTACCCCTGAAAGTTCGTACAATTCGTCATATGAACCCACAACTTTCACCGAACCCTTGTCGCCCTTCCAAACCGGCATTGCTGTCGCCCAGAAACGATCACGTGACAAGTTCCAATCTGGCGCTTGCTCAATATTCTTCTCGAACCGACCATGCTTCAAATAACCTGGGAACCAGTTAATATTTTCATTTTCCTCAATCAAAATCGGTTTCATTCCTATCACATCAAAGAACCAGCTCGGAAATGCACGATAAATAATTCTCTGTTTCGAGCGCGGATTAAACGGATATTCATGTTTGATGTACTCAATTTTCCAGACAATTCCTAACGACTCCAAAATCTTCGCAATAAATTTGTTACCCGCCCAAATTTCGATGCCATCCTCGTCCGTGTCCCGAACACCTAATTTGTGCAATTTTTCTGCCATCTCTGGCAAATAGTAACCTTTATCGTCCAAAACATCCACAAAATCCAAATTATACTTCTGCACTAGGGTGTAATCATCCTCGCCATACGCTGGTGCACAGTGAACAATTCCTGTACCACTTTCAGCTGACACAAAATCCGCCGTCATCACCGTATAAGTATCTTTTTTCTTCTGTGCCGGCTTTTTCAAAGCTTTACCGTCTTCGTCCCATAACAAATTCTCGATCAAAGGCTCATACTCCAACCCCTTCAAGCTCTCCCCCTTAAAAGTTTTCTCTGGAGCCTGATCAGTTAACTTTTTCGCCAACTCTGTCGCCATCACCAAATACTCACCCTCAATCTGGTAAAGGCCATATTCCATCTCGAAGCTCACCGCTAACGCTAAGTTTGCTGGCAATGTCCAAGGAGTAGTCGTCCACGCAAGCATATAAACGTCTTTTTTGTCATTAAATTCATCTTTTAACTTGAATTTTACGAAAGCGCTTGGATCCGTCACCTCTTGATATGCATCATTATCCATCGTAACTTCTGCCTTCGACACTGGCGTTGCAAACTTCGTATCATACATCAAAACCTTGCGCCCCTCATAAATTTTTCCTTTTTCGTACAAGGTCTTAAACGCCCACCATACCGACTCCATAAAATTCTTGTCCATTGTGCGATAAGCACCTCTAAAATCAACCCAACGTCCCACGCGATCAATCGTGCCTTCCCAAGTTTCCGAATTCGCCACCATCGACTCTCGCGCCTTTGTGATATATTCCTCTAGAGACCATTTAGCCCCAATCTCTCGCCTATCTGTAATCCCTAGTTGTTTTTCTACAAAATTCTCCGCTGGTAGACCATGACAATCCCAGCCCCAACGGCGCTCCACTCTGTAGCCATTCATCGTCCAAAAACGTGGCACTGCATCTTTCACGATCGAAGATAGTAATGTTCCATGGTGTGGCATCCCTGTAATAAACGGAGGCCCATCATAAAACACGTAACTCTTATCAATCGGACGATTTTCCACGGATTTCTCAAAAATCCCGTGTTTCTTCCACCACTTTACCAGATCATTTTCATACTCTAGTGCCCTACGGCGAGGTTTTTGTGTAAATTTCATTTGTCTCCTTTCTTTTCATCTACCCATTCCCCCTTATCGTTATATTTTCCTCTAATAATTATACTGTGTATCGCCGTTGCGGCGATCTCATCTTCGAACAATCTGTAAATATTCATCCCTGTTTTGCCGTCAAAGTAGTATTTTAACTCTAATAACGATCTTAAATCGCCCCTAGGATCATTCAATCCATGCCGAATTAACACCGAGCAAAACCTTCGCTCTACCGTCGTCACCCCATGCGATCCAGACATGTAATCCGCCAATTGAACCAACTTGTCATAATCATCGTATTCAGTCTGAGTAATAAAATTGTTCAATTTCTTCCATTCTTCCTCATTGCCAATCTGCCCAAATTCCCCCAACTTCTTTTTTGGCCAAAAACTATGTGTTAAACAAATTTTTGCCTCTTCCGGCATCCCCTTCTCCATTAAGATTTCATAACCAGAAATCACATGATACATCCCCTTTTCCAGTCCAAAACAACGACCAATATCATGCAAAAGTCCACAACTATAGGCTTTTTCTGGGTCTAAACCCGCTTTTTTGGCAATTTTCTCCGCCACTTTCGCGACACCAAAAGAATGCTTGACCCAGTTATTTAGATCTTGATCTTTGATTTTTTGAGTTTTTCCCCACTCAAAAACTTTTTCTGCTTTTTCCCGTCGCGAACTCATCCCCCTTATTATACCATAAAATTAAGAGTTTAGGTAGTATACAATTTCATCCATCGCAGGTAGTGGCAGTCCAACCCACCTCTGTAACTCTGCGCCACGCTCATCCACTGCCACAATCGCCGGATATCGCACAATATCATGCGCCTGCGCAAAAATCTCCCCATTCATTTCTTCCGGATTTAGTACCTCTATCTCGCTCGGAAGCCCTTTCCGTGCGATTTCATTCAAAAACTCCTCTACTTCACGCCCGTAATCAGTTTCTCGCTTATAAACACAAACTACTTTCATTTGCCTCCTTTTTTCTTTTTTCTCTGTTCACGTATAATCTTCTCAAATTCATCCAACGTCTTAAATTCTCGAAAAACACTCGCGAAACGCACGTAAGCCACTTCATTCACTTCTGCTAAAACATCTAAAATCGCCTCACCAATCTGTTTTGAGGTGATTTCTTCCGTACCAAAATCATGTAATTGGTTTTCAACCCGGTTAACCACCGCCTCCACCTCTAAATCAGAGTTAAAAAACTTCCCTACGCTCCTCCGCACCGCTGAAAGTAGTTTATCTCTGTCAAAAGGTTCTTTATTGCCACTACTTTTTCTGACCGTCAATACCGGCATCTCAATCCGCTCATAAGTTGTAAAACGCTTCCCATCGGCCGTAACTCGACGACGCCTGATCGTAGTCCCATCTGGCGCCTCTCGGCTCTCTAGCACCTTACTGTCCCCTATCTTTATCCTGTTAGCCATTTTACCTCCTTCCCCCATTTAGCACTCTTAGTGCCCGAGTGCTATTTTTTCTTATTTCGGATTTTCCCTCTCAGGGAAGGTGGAACGTCTAAATCATCCTCAGGCTCATCCTTCTTAATCGAATCCCACATATTTACCTTGCTTTCAGCTGTAAAATCTGCTGATGAAACCTTTGGGATATTATCTTCTTCCTTTTCTTTCTTCTCTAACGCAAGCTCTTCCTTCTCTGGCGCTTCCAAAACCGTCGTATTGGCAGAACGATAATAATCAGAGTCAAAACCCGTTGCGACCACTGTAATAACGATTTCATCCTCCAGATCAGGGCGAATCGAAGCACCAAAGATAATATTCGCATCTGGCGAAACCGCGCTAGTAATCACGTCTGCAGCATCCTGAATTTCCGACATCGACATATCAGATCCACCAGCCACTGAGAATAAGACTCCGCCCGCACCTTCAATTTTAACCTCAATCAATGGTGATTCAATTGCCTGCTGTGCAGCTAAAACAGCTCTGTTCTCACCAGAAGCACGCCCAATCCCCATCAAGGCAGAACCAGCGTTCTTCATGATCGATTTTACGTCCGCAAAGTCCAAGTTAATCAAAGAATGCTCCGTGATCAATTCCGAAATGCCTTGCACGCCCTGGCGTAAAACGTCATCTGCAATCCTAAACGTCTCCAAAAGTGGAGTTCTTGGATCAATTGTCTGCAATAAACGGTCATTTGGAATTGTAATCAACGCATCAACATTTTTCGAAAGTTCTGAAATTGCCTTCTCAGCGTTCGCTTTTCTCTGTGAACCCTCAAAAGTGAATGGCTTAGTTGCTACGCCAACCGTCAAAATATCACGATTTTTTGCCTCTTCCGCCACAATTGGGCCAGCGCCAGAGCCAGTACCACCACCGGCACCGAGCGTAATAAATACCATATCGGCCCCATCTAGAGCCTTTCCAATACTTTCGCGGTCTTCTTCGCCCGCTTCACGACCCTTCTCTGGATCACCACCGGCACCAAGCCCCTTGCCGATTGGGACTTTCGTGTCCGCTTCTGAATGATGTAATGCTTGCGCATCTGTATTAATGGCAACAAATTCAACCCCAGAAAGACCGACCTCTTTCATCCGGCTTACTGCTGAGCCGCCCGCACCGCCGACGCCTACAACCTTAATATTTGCTACACGTTCCACCTCTGTTGGCTTAATTTCTGGCATTTGATTTTCCTCGCTTTAAAATGTTATATCTATTGTACCACAAGCCTAAAATTTCTTCAAGAAAGAAAGCAGACTTTTGCCAGTATTCTTCTTTGACTTATTTTTTGGCCCTCGCACGCTATTATTTTTCCCCTCTGTTGCAGCCATCAAAGCTAGCCCCACCGCTGCAGCATATTCTGGTTTTTGCACTGCCTCAGCCACCCCGCCAAGTCCTTGTGGCGCACCAATCTTAATCGACGCTTCCAAAATCTCTTTCGCAAACACGTCGATTTCCCGCATCCGTGCGCCCCCGCCAACCAAAACAATCCCCTCTGGTAATCTTCGATCATATTTGGCCATTTTCAAATGTTTACGAACTTCTTCAAAAATCTCTGTTAACCGATCTTTTACTACTCTATTAACGTCATTTCGCATAAAAGTCACTTCTTCACGGCCGCGCCGAATCACAATATCTTTATCGCTTTCCTCAAAAAGCCCCGTCACAAAACGTTTTTTAATATCTTCTGCAATCTCCGTATCAATCTCAAGCACAATCGCTAAATCATTCGTGATATTATTCGCACCCACCGGAATTACACCCAGATATTGCAAATCGCCTTCTTCATAAATCGCAACAGAGGTAGTCGCCGCCCCTAAATCCACCACAGCCACGCCATTTTCTACCTGTTTTTCAGTCAAAACCGCCTTTGCAGCCGCCATCACACTCGGCACAATACGCTCTGCAACTACCTTTGCACCTTCAGTTGCTTTTTTCAAATTCAAAACATTCGGCGCCAACGCCGAAATCACGCTTGCTTTCAATTCTAATCTGGATCCAGTCATCCCCAATGGATCTTTAATCCCACTCTGACCATCCAAAGTATAAGATAGTGGCAAAACATCCAGAATCATTCGATTAGCCGGTACTCGTCCAACCACCGTCGCTTCTTCCACTCGCGCCATATCTTCCCCTGTTATCTCATGATCTTCCGCACCAACCGCAATCATCCCCTCTGCTTTTACGCTCGTCACATGAGACCCATTAATAGACACATATGCCGAATTCACCTCGTAACCCGACATCCGTTCTACCTCCAATAGTGCCCGGTCGAGCGATTCACCCGGCCCAGTTAAATTCGCCACCACGCCTTTTCGCATGCCAGCATTCGGTCCTTCATTATAGCCGATGATCGACACCCCCTCTCGCCCCAAGCTCGCGACTACAGCTCGTACGTTCTCCGTGCCGACATCGATACCAACTGCAAATTTCGCATTTTCATCCATATCAAAATTATACCATAACCGCTACTAAAAATGCAATAAGTTTTAGTCTTGCGCTAGTGTCAAAACTTCGTAACCATCTTTTGTCACTAAAATCGTATGCTCACAGTGACAACCGATCGAACCATCATTCATTACCACGGTCCAACCACTACCGTCGTCCGCCACATGATTAGCTGGCTTCCCCAGAGATGACATCGGCTCGATGCATAAAGTATCCCCCTCTTGGAGCACATATCCATGTCCTCTTTTACCATAATTTGGCACCAGCGGCTCCATATGCATCTTTTTCCCAATAAAATGCCCTACATAATTCTCAATCACGCCCAAATGTCCTTTTTTCAGAACTTTTTCAACCGCAAAACCAATGTCGCCCAAGTGTGCCCCTGGTCGAACCTGCTCAATTCCTTCCCAAAGCGCACTTTCGGTCACAGAAATCATCTTTTTCACCGCTGGCGACCCATTGTCACCCACTATCATCGTGAACGCCGAATCGGTGTAATACCCCTTATACCCGATCACCATATCAAACGAAACTTTATCCCCCTCCTCTAGAATGTAATCGCTCGGCGCGCCATGCACTAATTGTTCATTCGTCGAAATACAAATCGCCCCCGGAAATTTTTCCTCAAGCTCATCGTAAGCCACCGTCGCACCTCTTGCTACTACCTCTTTACGTACCCAAGCATCAATTTCTTTTTCGCTCATGCCTGGTTTTACGTAATTTTTCAAATCATGTAACAATTGCCCCAAAATCTTTCCCCCCTCACGCATTGCTTCAATCTTATTCACCATAACTTTTTTCTCTCTCCACCGCGTCATTTTCAATCGGATTTACCATGTCGTTTTGGAAAACTTCCACTGCATCCGGCATAATTTTCTGAATTTCCGCATCAATTCGTGTAGTTACAGTATCATAATCACCCACACCATCAATTTGCACAATTGGCACATTCCGCTCTTCTAACAGGGGTAAAATTGAATAAATATTTTGTTCAAAAATCTCAAATCGTTTTTCAACCACTTCGCGCGTATCGTCTTCGCGACCACGGCTTTCGATTCGCTTCCAAAGTTCTTCTTTTGGCACATTTAGTACCAACGCCGCATCAATTTTATCGAAAAACTCCGAATTTTCATCCGCCAGCATAATTTCAGTCTGTTTTTTATCTCTTGGATAACCATCCAAAATCACTTCCATCCCCTCATCATTGGCGCGTTCAATCTGTTCAGACATCAAATTCACTACCGTCTGGTCATCCACCAATTCACCAGCCTTCAAGGTTTCATCAAATTTCCCCGTATCGCGCAATACTTGCCCCACCGAAAGCCATCGCCATCCGTATTTATCCGCAATTGTTCGACCTTGTGTTGATTTTCCGCTCCCCGCTGGCCCGAATAATATAATCATAAAACTCCTTTTTATATTACTTTTTATTATACAACAAAAATTACCCCAAGGGGTAATTTTTACTTCAAACCAAGCTTAATACGCTCAGTTTTTTCAGCTTTACGCTGCTCACGCAAGATAGCTTTTTGTCTACGCTCACGCTTCGAAATTGGCTTCGAAAAACGCATTTGTGACTTAGCTAGTGGCATAACTCCACTCTGTAAGACCTTGCGGTTGAAACGACGAATAATGTTTTCGTTCGCCTCATTCTGATCTTTTCTTGTAACTTTCACTGACATATTACCGTCATTATATCAGATATTGCATTATTTTTCAACCCCTTTTTATAGCCATTCTAACCTAATAATTTTACCTTCCACCTCTTTTCGCCCCTGCCACTCGTTTGTCATCAGATTACACCAAATATTTATCTTCTCCCCAACCCGTTCAATAGTCGCATTCCACTCCTCTGGCGCAAAAAATGCCATCAGGGTAAATTCCCCACCATCAGAGTCCGCCACCTTCATTTTTAGATGTTTTTCGTCTTTCCCCAGCCATTTCACTTCTTCCACTCGTACCTCTGGCAACAAAAATACCGGCTCCGTATTTTCTACCCCATACGGCTCCAATATTTCCAACTCATCTGCCAATTCAATTGACAAACTTTTCATCATCCCCACCCTCAAATCTTCACCCACATCCAACAATTTTTCCTGGTTTTTTAGACTTAACCCGTCATAATACTGGTTAACTGCCGTCCTAAAATCATCTAATTTACTCGGTTTCACTTTTACACCGCAAGCCTCAGCATGACCACCACCGGACACCAAAAAATCTTGGCACTCTTTACACGCTAGTGCTAAATTAAAATCACCAAAACTTCGCCCCGACCCCTTGTAGCCGTCTTCCGTCTCCGTTAACACAAAACTCGGCCGCTTATACTTCTCCACTAATCTACCTGCCACAATCCCCAAAATCCCCTCTGACCAATCCCCCTCCACTACAATTACTTTATCCTCAGGGCTACCTTGTTCCGCAATTGCGTCGACCGCCCGATATTGCTCCTCTTTCCGAAGTGCATTTAAACTTTCCAGCTCTGTTGCCAGCGCCGCCGCCTTAGTTTTTGACTTTGTTCGCAAAAGCTCCAACGCTAAATCCGCCGTTTTCATCCGCCCCGCCGCATTTAATCGTGGTCCCAATTGAAAACCCACCGCATCAGTGTTAATCTTCTTAATTTTCGCCAAACGCATTAATTCTTTCAAACCCACGCGCCGTGTTTTTGTCAGCACAATTATCCCATATTTGCAAATAATCCGGTTATCAAAACTTTGCCGCATCGAATCACAAATCGTACCGATCATCGCCAAATCCAACCACCATTTTTCCTGCCCATCTGGGATTTTCCCCATCAAAACCAACGCTCGTGCTACCATAAAAGCCACACCTGCGCCACAAAGGTCTCTCAGATCTCCCACTTTTTCCGCTGTATCTTGACGCTTTGGATTTACTACCGCCGCCGCCCGCGGCACTTCACCCGACAACTCATGGTGATCTGTCACCACTACATCAATCCCCTCCGCCATTAGAGCGTCAATCACCTCGCCGTTATTGCTACCACAATCTACCGTCACCACCAACCCAACCCCCTCATTCTTCGCGTGCTCAACCAACCTATTACTCATTCCATAACCATCAATAAATCGGTTTGGCAACATCACGTCTACTTTTTCTACCCCAATCGTTTCCAAAATTTCCGCCATCTCCGTACTGGCAGTCACTCCATCCACGTCATAATCCCCATAAACCAACACTTTTTCGCCTTTTTTAGCCGCCAAAATCAATCGTTCCACGGCTTTTTTCATGTCTGGTAGCAAAAACGGGTCCGCCAAATCCTCGTACTTTGGCTGTAAATACCTCTCCGTGATGCCGCGCTTTTCGATCAGCTTATCGAATAATTTTGTCATCTGATCGTCTTGTTAGCTCTGTTCAGACGGTTCTGTTTGCGGATTTGCTCACTTTTAATAATCATACTTTGCAAATCCTTCAAAAGTGGGAAGTCCTTATTGGTCTGGTAAACGCTCGTGTTCCCTTTTTTCGTTACCACCAAAAACTGCCCTTTCTCCAATCTTCTTAATTCCCTCTGGATGTTCCCTGGATCTTCTTTGATCAATTTCGCCAGCCCTCGCACGTGCGTTTTAAAATCCGGATACTTCGCAAAGACAATTAAAATCTTTCTTCTCACTCTTGATGTTATGAACACATCTAACATCACTACCTCCTTTACTATCTCTATTATATCACACTTCGCCGAAAAAACGTAATTTTTACAACATTTTTTGATATATAATATATACATGTACTACGAGGTGATTCCAACCAAGCTTTTTCGAGCCGATTCAGACGGAATTTTAACTTATGGTTCAGAAATCAGCTTAAAACCAGGTCAAATCGTCGAAATCCCTCTAGGGCGCAGCAAATGTGTTGGCATCATCAAATCTCGCACCAAAAAACCAGCCTTCCCTGTAAAACCCATCATTCGCGTTATTTATGACACCCCTGTTCCACCCCATATCATTTCCGCCATCACCTGGCTATCTCAATATTATCTCTGTCCATTACCACAATGCGCCAGTCTTTTCCTTCCTCAAGGCGTCGAAAAATCACGTCGCAAGGTCCAAAAAACGCTTCCAAAACCCATTTTCGACCCAAAAACAGCCAAAATCAGCCTTAACCCCGCCCAAAAACAGGCCCTAGAAACGCTCCAGAGCCTCTCTAAGCCTACTAAACTACTTCATGGCGTAACCGGAAGCGGAAAGACCAACATCTACCTCAAAACGGCTCTAGACGCCTTTAAACGGCAAAAATCAACCATACTTTTAGTCCCAGAAATCGCCCTCACCTCCCAATTGGTCCAAATTTTTGAACGCACTTTCCCTGGACTCGTCATCACCCTACATTCCCGCCAAACCGAAGCCACCCGCCATCAGATCTGGGAGAATATTCTCACCTCTGACCATCCACTTATCATCATTGGTCCTCGTTCTGCTCTGCTCACCCCTGTTAAAGACCTCGGCGCCATCATCGTCGACGAAGCCCATGAGTCCTCTTATTTCCAGGAAAATCCGCCTAAATATTCCGCCTTGCGCCTAGCCAGTTTCATCGCCCAAAACCTCAAAATTTCTTGCATTTTTGGCTCCGCCACCCCTCTCGTCTCTGATTATTATCTCGCCGAGCAAAATCACTCTGTTGTTACCATCAAAGAAAAAGCCAAAACTACCGCCATCACCCCTGTTTTTCACGTTATCGATCTCAAAAACAAGCTCCAATTCACCAAAAATCGCTATTTTTCCAATGATCTCTTAAATTCTATCAAAACTAACCTTGAAAATCACCATCAAACCCTAATTTTTCACAATCGCCGTGGTTCTGCACCACTGACAATCTGTAAAAATTGCGGTTGGCAAGCCCTCTGTCCGAATTGCTACCTGCCTCTGTCACTCCACACCGATTCCTATCAGCTCATTTGCCACGTTTGCGGCTATTCCACCCCTGTTCCACACTCTTGCCCAGATTGTAGGGGTGCCGACATTATCCATAAGGGTTTTGGCACTAAATTACTCGAGCATGAGCTCACAAAACTCTTCCCAGAGGCCAAAATTGCCCGTTTTGACGCTGATAACCGCAAAAACGAGGGGCTCGACGCCCTTTATCAAGAGGTCAAATCCGGCGATTTTGACATTATTATTGGCACCCAAACCATTGCAAAAGGCCTTGATCTACCCCTGTTGGCCACCGTTGGAGTTGTTCAAGCCGATAGTGGCCTCGCCTTACCCGATTTCACCTCTGAAGAACGCGTCTTTCAACTCTTAACTCAGGTGATCGGCCGAGTTGGCCGCGGTCACATTGATATCGCCGAAGTTTTTCTACAAACTTATCAACCTGACCACCCCGTTATTAACTCCGCCATCCAGGCTGATTACGCCCAATTTTATCAGCACCTCTTAAAAACGCGCCACAAAGCTCATTTTCCGCCTTTTTCCTACCTCGCAAAAATTTCCGTCACCTATAAATCCGAAGCTACCGTCGTCAAACATATCAATAGTCTCCATCAAATCCTTCAAAAAACCCAAAAAGTCACCATTTCCAACCCCACACCTGCTTTCCACGAATATTCTAACTCTGGCCACACCTGGCAACTCATCCTAAAATCCACCTCTAGAGCGGCCCTCCTTTCCGCCCTTAAATCACTCCCTAAGTCCTCTGGGGTTCACATCACTATCGACCCACCTACTCTTCTCTAGACCCCATATATCGCATCCATTCCCCTGCTTGACGCCCATCTTTCCCTTTTAGTCCCAGCGCCGTACAAACATCTCTTAAAAGTGGCTGCCGAAAATCAATAATAAACACTCTTCGCCCCACCGCTTCCCTAATCATCGGTTCTGCATCCAAAAAATTCGTGCTATAAATCGCCATCGTTCCCGCCTGAATTTCCCCTAATTCCTCCTGAACCATCTCTTTCGTCAATTCCCCGTCATCGATCAAGCGCGCCCAATTGCGACATTCCGGTTGTGCCAGTTCACGACCCTTTACTAACATTTTATATCTCTCTGTTCGCCTAGTTTCCCCCGTTGTTAAAACTACCAAATCTTTCACTTTTTGCAAAATTTCCTCTAAATTTCGACCATATCCCACAAATTTCTGGTTGGGGTATTTTCCCTCTAAATATTGCTGCGCCGCCAACGTTACACCTGCCTCCGCCAGAACAATTACCGTCGCCCGCCCAATATAATCTTGCAACGCTCGCTCCACTAATTCACGAATTTCCACCTCTTTTTTATCTTCATACGGCGCATTCTTGAAATCGATCACCCGCTCCACCTCCATCGGCAATTCTTCTTCCAAGAAATCCGCAATAAATTCTCCCCCGTACCCACTATCAAATACAACTATTTTCATTTTTTCTCCTTTTCCTCATCTTATCAAGACTCATTTTTCATGCAAATTGCTCATGCTTGACATAATGGCAAAATTATGTTATAACTATAAAATCTTCTCTTTTCACCCTCTTTATGATATAATTAATTTCATGAAAATTATCACAACTCCAGATCCAAGACTTCGACAAAAGTCCACTAAGGCTCGTCACGATGACCCAGAGATCATCGAAGTCATTGCTGAAATGCGCAAATCCTGTAAAGAATGGGAAAAAGAGCACAAATTCGAGCTCTCTGCTGCTATGGCCGCACCTCAGCTTGGTATCAATAAACGCGTTATTATTGTCCGCGATGATTTTGAAGACAAGGAAAACGACCACTTTACAGCTCTCTTAAATCCTGAAGTCATCAAAACTAACACCAATATGAAGCGCGATTACGAAGGTTGTCTCTCTGTTCCATACATTTATGGCTATGTTAGCCGCCCTACTAAAGCTCGCATCAAAGCTGAGCTCGAAGATGGCACCCCTGTTCGCCTTAAGGTTGATGGCTTCCTCGCCCGTACGCTTTTGCATGAAATTGACCACCTTAACGGCATTCTCTTTGTTGACCACATTAAAGATGATGAATCTGCCTTTTTCAAGATGAACGATCAGGGAGACCTTGAACCGCTCGATTACAACGCCGAAATTAAAGATAATAAGGATCTTTTCCCAGATGAGTAAGCCAAAAGTCATCTTTTTTGGCAACGGCCCGCTTGCTGACGCCGTTCTTGAGGTCATCAAACCCCATTATAAGATTATTTTTCACGCTCACGACAAAGCCGATCTTGACACCGTCAGAGAGCTCAAAAAATCCCCTGATACCAAAATTTTCGGAATTTTGGCCTCTTTCGGGGTTATTATCCCAGAAGACATCTTAAAACTTTTCGAGCCCTACGGCATTTTCAATGTCCACCCTAGTTGTTTACCAAAATATCGCGGCCCCAGCCCGATCGAATCCGCTATTCTAGCTGGCGATACCAAATTTGGCGTCTCTATCATGAAACTCGTCAAAGAGATGGATGCCGGCCCTATCTATTTTCAATGCGTAGCCCAATTTGAACTCGACCCCTCTAAGGCCGAAATTTATCAACGCCTAGGCGAGCTTGGCGCTACCTGGCTCTCTGGCGATCTCACCCAAAAATCAGATCCAACCCCTCAAGATGACTCTGAAGCCACTTATACCCAAAAACTCGACAAATCCATGTCTCCGCTCCGTCCAGATCAAAAAACCGCGCTCGAGCTCCACAACGAAGTGCGTGCTTTCCTCGGCTTTCCTCGCTCTCGCTACACTTTTTTCGATATCGACTGTATTATTCTCAAAACCCACCTCAGTAATAGTGCCGAAAATTCTCTCAGTCTTAAGTGTAAAGATGGCCAATATCTCTGCATCGATCAGCTCCAGCCAGCCGGCAAAAAACCGATGGATGCTAAATCATTTCTCAATGGTTACGGTAAAAAAGCTCAAAAATAGCCCTTATCCTAGAATTTGTGGCGCGTTTGCCCGAATTTCAGCCTTCAAGCCATTCGCAACTTCTTCCACCACTTGCCGATAATCTGGCCGATTTTTCTGAATCCACTTAATCGACAAATATTCGCTTAAAATCTCCCAATTTCCCTCTTTTACCTCGTGACGCTCTAATAATTTCTTATAAATCTCATCTTGACGAAAATCTTTTTTCATCTCAAAAACCAATCGGCGCACCACTTCTTGATCATTTTCCATAATCCCCTGGAACTCCTTTAACTGTTCCAGTGTCATATTTTCACTCATTTTTTCACCAACGCGCACTTCAAGTTCCTCTTGGGCGTACTCGAGAAACGCTTTTTTCTGATCTTCTGGCATGGACTGAAGTCCCACCTCAGCTAAAAAATTATCGTCAAACTTCATACTTTTAGTATAACCTTATTCGAAAATAAACGCAAGTATTTTATAGTTTTTTCCGCACTTCTTCTCTGGTGAAAAATTCCAACTTATCACCAATTTCCAATGCAATTTTCTTCTCAGTTTTAAGCGCCAAGCCACCAATTTCCCCTTCGATCAACTTATCCACCTCAATCTTCTCTTTTTGTACGCTCTCCACTTCAGCCTCACCCAAAAGTTCTTTTTTGCGCAAAATTCTCACCAATAAACCTGGCGAAACATGCCCAGAAATCACCTCACCACCAGCAATAATCGCAGTTTTTTCAGTTCTAAACACGCCTTTCACCTTCATTGCGCCCACTTCTTGCTCCACAATCTCCGCATCCAACAAGTTTTCCATCTCGTGTTTTGCATCGTCCAAAAGCTCATAAATCACCCTATAAGTCCGAATCGGTACATTATCGCGTGCCGCCATCTTCGAAATATTGATTGGCACCGACACGTTAAATCCGTAAATTATAGTATTTTCACCATTTGCCATGTAAACATCATTTTCAGTCACATCTCCCACACCTGTTGCTACGATATTCAGTGTCACTTCGCCACCAGTATCAATCATTTTCAATGAATCCACTACCGAAGTAACTGACCCTAAAACATCACCTTTCACCAATACATTAAACACCTTTGAATTATCCGCCGTATTCATCATGCGTAAAAGATCCGAAGAAGTTACATTCGAAGAAGCCGCCCCCTCCGCGCTCGCATTTGCGTTCAAAAGTGCCATTTTGCGCGCAGTTTTCTCATCTTTTACTTCTATAAAGCGGTCACCAAAATTTGGCAATTCCTTAAAACCAGTCACAGTCACAGGAGTGGAAGGCGTCGCCTTACCCTTTGGTCGCCCCTTATAATCTAACATCGTTCGAATTTTCGCATAAGTATTCCCCGCCACGATAAATTCGCCAACTTTCAATTCACCACCGGTCACCAACAAATTCACCACTGAACCCTTGCCAACTTCCATATGTGACTCAATCACCAAACCTTCCGCTGGGATATCCACATCCGCCTTTAACTCTTCCATATCAGCCGTCAATAAGATCATGTCAAGTAGTTTATCCAAGTTATCACCACGTTTTGCCGATATCGGCACCATTGTAATATCACCGCCCCATTCTTCAGGCTGTAAACCATGTTGTGCCAAATCCGCCATCGTACGCGGCACATCCGCACCTTCACGATCAATCTTATTAATCGCCACAATAATCTTCGCGTTGGCACCTTGGGCAAACTTAATTGCCTCAACCGTCTGTGGCTTCACGCCATCATCCGCCGCCACCACAATTACTACAATATCCGTTAGCATTGCGCCGTGCTGACGAATCGCCGCGAAAGCCTCATGTCCAGGCGTATCCAAAAAAGTAATCAAGCGATCATCGTGCTTCAACTGATAAGCCGAAATATGCTGCGTAATTCCACCAGCCTCGCCTTCGACCGTCTTCTTGTTTAGTAAAGTATCAAGCAGTGTCGTCTTACCATGGTCTACGTGCCCCATCACTGCCACCACTGGCGGGCGCTCAATCGCGTGGTCGGATAACTCATGCGCCGCAAAAGAAGTCTTCGTCGAAGTATCTTTTTTCTCTAATCTCACCCCCTCGATCCCTAATTCGTCAATAATCAAAGTCGCCGTATCAAAATCCAAACGCTGATTAATCGTCGCTACAATTCCCTCTTTAAAAAGTTCCCCGATTAAAGTCGTTACCGAAAGCCCCAACGCTTGCGCCAACTCATCAACCGTAATTGAGCCAGTAATCTGAATCACTTTTTCTTGACTTTCCATTCTCTCCTTTCTGCGCCAGGCTACAAGTGTCACACAAAAATCTGCCCACTTGCTTAATTTTCCCTTAATTATATCACACTTATGCGTTTTTGCCTAGTTATCAAACATTCCCCAGGGTAATTTAGCGCATTTTACCCGCGCCGGCATCCGACTCACCTCCGAAATCGCCGAAATTTCGCCTAAATTGGCTTTTTTACCGCTTAAAAGTCCAAAAACCTGTTTTTTCAGGTCGTCCACCTCTGTTATTTTCTTTCCCCTCACTGCACCAATCATCAAATCCGCCGACGCCTTCGAAATCGCACAACCACGCCCCAAAAAACGCCCATCCAAGATAACCCCATTTTTCACCCGTAAATATATCGTCAATTCATCCCCGCAACTACTATTTACTAAAGTCTTTTTCACCACATCAGCTCCTATTAATTTCCCTTGAAACTCTGGGTAATTATTATGTTCCAGCAATATCTCGTTATACATCTAAATCCCCATTTCCTGCTTAACTTTCTCCAAAATTTCCACCAAATAATCCATTTCTTCCTTCGTATTATAAAGCGCCAAGCTCGCCCGCACAACCGGCCCCCACCCCTGTTTTTCTAAATACGGCTGCGCGCAATGGTACCCAGAACGCACCATAATCCCATATTTCGCCAAAATTTGCGCTGTATCATGCGGATGCACCCCCTCCACATTAAAACTAATTATCCCATTTTTTGCCGCATAAACCTCAATTTCAGGCATATTTCGCATTTTTTCCGCCAAATAATCAGTCAATCCTGCCACATATTCACGCCAATCCCCCTGTTTTTCCAGATAATCGATTGCAGCCGCCAACCCAACCGCGCCCGCCACATTTGTCGTCCCCGCCTCCATCAATCGTGGCTGGTCCGCCAACGTCAAATCCAGCCCCTTATCTGTTATTTTCACTCCATCCACCATTTCACCACCCCAAATCACCGGTTTATGGGCATTTTTCGCATATAAAACCCCGATCCCCATCGGCCCCCCAATTTTATGAGCTGAAAACACCGCAAAATCCGCATTTCCGACCTCTATTTTCCGATGCGCCACCGCCTGCGCCAAATCTAACACCACTTTTTGCCCTTTTCTCCGCTTAAATTCATATTCTTCCCCTGTTACATTCGACATTCCCGTCGCCACTAAAATCTCCGCCTCATCTGAAAAACCTGACACCATTTTCGCCTCAAATCGCTCAAAAAACGGCAGAATCGCACTATGATGCGCATCTTCTAAAATTTCTACCTTTTTAAACCCCTCTAGTCGACATACTTCCGCAGCCACATTTAACCCCTCTGTTGCATTTTTCAAAAATGTGATTTGGTTCGGCTCCACCCCTATAAAATTCGCCACTTTTGCCCGCGCTTCTTCCAACTTATTGGTCGATTTCACGCTTAAGTCGTAAAGTCCCCGCCACGGATTGGCGTTTTCCGATCGATAATATTCCGCTTCCATCTGAATCACCGACTCTGGTTTTTGCATCGTTGCCGCACTATCCAGATAAACGAAGTCCTTTCTCAGCAATTCCCCCTCTAGACAACCCAAAATCGCAAAATCTTTTCTCACTTTTTTCACGTCAAAACTCACGCCGTGCCCTCCATCTCCATCTTGATTAAATTATTCATCTCCATTGCGTATTCAATCGGCAATTCCTTCGAAATCTCCTCTGTAAAACCGCGCACAATCATCGCTCGCGCCTGCTCCTCCGAAATTCCTCGCGACTGCAAATAAAACACCGCCGCCTCTGAAATTTTACCCACGCTCGCCTCATGCGTCACTTCTGCATCCTCACACCCCACTTTTACCTCTGGAATTGCATTACTTTTTGACTTCTGGTCCAAAATTAACGATTTACAATCCGTGTAAGCCTTCGATCCAGCCGCTTGCGGCGCAATCTTGGCCAAAGTGCGTGTCGTCGACACACCACCATCTTTTGAAAGCGACTTCATATTTATCATTGAATAAGTTTTTGGTGCCAAATGAATAACTTTTGCACCCGTATCCAAATTCTGCCCTTTTCCAGCAAAACTCACCCCATTATACTCCACTCTCGCCCCCGTTCCGTTCAACACCGTTGTCGGATAAACCATCGACACTTTTGAACCAAAATTCCCTGTTATCCACTCCATCAAACCACCTTCTTCCACAATTGCTCTTTTTGTGTTCAAATTGAACATATTTTTTGACCAGCTCTCCACCGTCGAAAAACGCATGCGCGCATTTTTACGCACAAACACCTCCACGCAACCAGCATGCAAGTTCGCGATGTTATATTTTGGCGCCGAACAACCTTCAATAAAGTGCAAATCCGCCCCCTCATCCACCACAATCAAAGTATGCTCAAATTGCCCCGCCCCCGGCGCATTCAATCGATAATAACTCTGAAGCGGTATCTCCACGCGCACCCCAGGTGGCACGTAAATATACGATCCACCGCTCCAAACCGCCGCATGCAACGCTGCAAATTTATGATCATCCGCCGGCACTAAACTCATAAAAAGCTCCCGGGCCGTTTTTTCGGTCTTTATTGCCTCTTCCATCGGCAAATACACCACCCCTTGCTTCTCCACCTCTGTTTTTAAGTTATGATAAACCAACTCCGAATCATATTGCGCCCCCACCCCAGCTAGCGCCTCTTTTTCCGCCTCTGGAATCCCCAATTTATCAAAAGTCTCTTTTATCTCTATTGGCACTTTTCCCCAATCATCCACCATCTCTGTTTTTGACTGCACGTACATCTCAATATTATCCAAATCCAGCCACTCTTCCCCCTCGCCGAAGACTTCTGGCGCCCAACCCGGCATTTTCAACCCATTCCAGAGTTTTAGCCCCTCCAAACGCTTTTTTAGCATCCATTTTGGCTCCTTTTTCTTCTCCGATAGCGCGCGCACTAATTTTTCACTTAATCCAGCCATACCCCTCCTTTTCCACTCTTTTCACCATTTTTCCGTCGCCCTCTGCCACAATTTTCCCCTGATGTAGCACATAACACCGCGTCGGCTGCAAATGCTTCAAAATTTTCATATTGTGCGTAATCACCAAAAAACTACACCCTGTTTCTCTCTGATAATCCATCAAGATTTTCGAAATTTGCCCTGCCGCGTCCACATCCAATCCAGAATCAATTTCATCCAAAATCACTAGTTTTGGCCGCAACACCAACATCTGTAGAATCTCGTTTTTCTTCTTTTCGCCCCCGGAAAACCCCTTGTTAACCTCTCTTTCCGTCATAAAAATACTAGTTTTTAGCTTTTTACTGGCTTCTGCTTCGCGCTCAATCACTTCATCTCGAGACAATCGCTCACCGCGCGCCATTAACGCCTCTCGCACTAATTCTGTCGTTTTTACGCCCTCTATCACCTCTGGGTCTTGAAAACACATCATAATCCCCGCCCGCGCCCGCTCATCTGGCGTCATCTTTAAAATCTCCCATTTGTCCGGTTTTTGAGCAAAATCCACCGTTTCACTAATTACTTTCACCCCTGGAGCCCCCACAATCGCCTTCATCATCGTCGATTTTCCGGCCCCATTTTCACCCAAAAACACCACTGTTTCATTTTCTTTTACCTCAAAATCCACCCCAGACAAAATCCGCTTCCCATCCACCTCCGCGCTGAGATTTTTAACACTTAACATTTCCCCTATTATACCACGCTCTCCCCTTAAAAATAAGTCCTTGAAAATTTTTCTCACATATAGTATAATTGAAGAATATTCCCGGGTAGCTCAATGGTGGAGCAAGAAGCTGTTAACTTCGAGGTTGCCGGTTCGAGCCCGGCCCCGGGAGCCAGAATCCCTTACGGGATCTTTTTTATTGCCATTTTAGGTTACGCAACCGTCAAAAAGTATATATTCTTGCGGTTTAATATTGACTCACCCCCCCCCGTGATAAAATTACTTTAAATTAATAAAAGGAGACTCATATGTCAAAAGACGATTCATCAACCAAAACTGGGATGGCTACTGCTAGCTTTGTCCTCGGCATAATCAGCATTGCACTTTCGTTTATTCCAATCATAAACAATGTTGTTTTTGTTACCGCAATCATTGCTATCATTCTTGGTCTTGTATCGTTAATTAAAAAGCAAAAAATCGCGTTCTCGATCATTGCGTTAATCCTCGGCGTTGCTAGTATTTTCTGCACGATTTCAATCCAAAAATCCATCTCCGATTCAATCGACGAAATCGTTGATGAAACAAATAGCTCTCTTAATGACATGGATGGCACAAACACCGAGGAAATTCTTGGTCGCGATGTCGAAGTCACCCTCGGCGAATTCGAAGTTGAAGAAGGTGAATACATCACTGAAACCTCATTAAGCATTAAAGTTACCAATAAGTTATCAGAAAAAGCTTCTTTCAATATTACTATTGAAGCCGTCGACGAGAACGGTGATCGCATCGATGAAGGCTATGTTTACGCTAACGACCTAGGTGCTGGCCAATCTCAAACATTTGACATTTTTGAATATGTCGAAGAAGACAAACTTGAAGATATGAAAAATGCTACCTTCAAAATCGCTAGCGTCTCTAAATACTAGAAATATTACAAAAAATCTGCAGGTCCAACCTGCAGATTTTTTATTTCCATTTAAGGTTACGCAACCGTCAAAGAAATCTTGCGAGCATCACGATCAATATCAAGTACCTTGAACTCTTTACGTTCATTCAATGTGAACACCTTCTCTGGATCCACATCGCTGCCTTCACCAAGCTCTGAAACATGTACTAACGCTTCAACTGCTGGTGAAATCTGCACGAATGCACCAAACGGAGTGATACGAGTCACAGTGCCTTCAACCTTCGAACCTTTTTCAAGTCCAGCTACCTCTGATAGCCATGGATCTTCTTGAAGCTGCTTGATCGAAAGACTCAAACGCTCCTTGTCAATAGCGATGATCTTAGATTCAATCTCGTCACCAACCTTGACATAATCTGCTGGGCTATTTACACGTTCCCAAGAAATCTCAGAAATGTGGATCAAGCCTTCCACGCCATCGACATTGACGAAAACACCAAAGTCAACCACGCCAGTCACACGACCCTTAACGATGTCGCCCTCGTGCATCTCTGCAAAACGAGCTGCTAAGACGTCTTTGATTGCTTCCTTCTCAGAGAAGATTAATTTATTATCTTTCTTGGATGCATCCAAGATACGAACTTTGATTGACTTTCCAACCAATGAGTTCAAACGTTGCAAGATTTCATCCTTGTCAGAAGCACCAACTCTTGGGTAGTGTTCTGCAGACAATTGAGAAACCGGCAAGAATCCACGAATTCCTTCGTATTCTGCCAAGAGACCACCGCGATTTGCATCGAACGGAGTCACTTCCACAATTTCCGAAGATTCAAACTTACTTGTTACTTCGTCCCAACCCTTATCTTTCACTGCCTTACGCATTGAAAGTAACACGTAGCCATCTTTTGTCTCTGAATCCATCACCGAAGCGGTCACTTCCTGACCGACTTCGAGGTTTCGTGCAAACGATGCCTCTCTGCGTGGTACGATACCAACGCCATTCGCACCTAAATCAATTAAGATTTCGTGCTTTTTAACTGATAAAACTGTCCCGCTCACGGTGTCAGCCTCAGTTACTTGCTTTACTGAGCTATTTTCAAGTAGCTCATCCATTGTATATTTGGCTTTTGCCATTATTGTATTTTCCTTTCCTTAGGCCCGTTCAGAAGCGTCGAAGTTTCTTCGCCGTTTTTGAACGAGCCTACGTATTCATCCATTTTAGCATAAATTAGCAAAAAAATCAATACTCTGTTATACTAGAGTTATGGACCAACTTCCTGACGAATTGAACAAATTTATTATTCAACTACAAAAAGACTACCCCGACCTCTGTTTCAAAATCGGTACTCGTTTTTCATTTCGTCTCTTAAAAAGACCAGTTATTACTATCGACAAAAATTGTCACGACGATATTAATTTTATACATCAAACCTTTCACGAACTCGGTCATGCTCTTTGCCAGCACCAAAATTACCAAACCGATGTTGAACGTCTCAAAATCGAACGACAAGCCTGGGATCGTGGTTTTCAGACTTTTACAAAGTTTCAAAGCCAGCATCCCCTCCCCATCTCTTGGGATGAGACTATTGTCGAAAACGCACTCGACACTTACCGCGATTGGCTGCACACCAATTCCCGATGTAAAAACTGCGGCCTCACCTGCGTTCAGACCTCTGACGGAACCTATCATTGCCCCCGTTGCGAAAATTTTCGTGACTAATTACCGATTGTCACCATCGCCATTCAATTTCCCCCTCTGATAGCGACTTTCCAACTTCTCTACGTTCTTTTTAGCCACCTCTGAAAAAGGAATCCCCAGATAGCGCGCCGTCGAAGCCACATACCAGATCACATCCCCCAATTCTTTTGCAATTTCAATCTTATCCTCATCACTAATCTTCCCTCCCTTGTCACGCACAATCTTCTTCAATTTGTCTGCTACTTCTCCAGCCTCGCCAGAGATGCCCAATACTTTTTCAAATAACCCCGGGTCTAACGGATTATCCGTCTCTGTATATTGATCATATTTTTTGATTTTTTGCTGATAATCGTCAAATTTCATATTCCTCCTTTTCCCTATTATACCTCAAAACCATCAAAAAATCTCCCCGAAGGGAGATTTTTATTTTTCTTACGCCTTTTTAGCTGGACCACGGCGTGAAATACGACCGCCTTTAGCGCCAGCAACGCGAGCTAGAGCCTTATTAGCTGCAAAACCGCCGGTGTGACCATTACGACCACCTTTAGCGCCGATCTGAGCGTAAAACTCTTTCCCGTATTTTTTACGGTTGGTAGCGGCAGCTTTCTTGCCACCTTCTTTAGTTCCTGCCATATATTTTCCATTTCTGCCCACCGTTATTTTATAAAACATCTCCCTCTCAAGCTAGGCAAAATACCAGCCTCAAAGAGGTTATGTTGCTATTATATCATACCGCTTCCGTTTTGTCAATACCTTTTCACCCGAACAAAAAATATTGTTCAGACCGAACACTTTTTTGAAAAAAGTCGTTGACATTATTCATCATGTGATATATAATTAAATTAAGTTTGAGTAAGGATAGTTTCTAACTATTGTTACTGCGAGATTACTCAAGCTGGTATATGACCTTTCGCCGCCACCAAAATAGTGGCGGCATCTTGTTTTCTAGAGAAAAATCCCCACCATTAAAAAATCCTCCATCTGGAGGCTGTTTTTATATGGTGGAGCAACAGGGATTCAAACCCTGGACCTCCGCCTTGCAAAGGCGGCGCTCTAATCAGCTGAGCTATTGCCCCATATTTTTAACTGGTGGGGATATGTGGACTTGAACCACAGACCTCGTCATTATCAGTGACGCGCTCTAACCAGCTGAGCTATATCCCCAACTTATCTTATTTTACCCTATCTTTTTCAAAAAATCAAGTGTATAATAGATATATGGACTGGAATTTTAATTTAGGATGGTTTTTTACCGGACTTATTATCTTTTTAGGGGGTGGATTAATGGTATATTTCTACAAGCCTATCTCTGATAATCTCGCTTATGGGATTAATTCTTACGAAAAAATGAAGTTTTGGGGTATTATTGTCGCTGTTGTAGGCCTTCTCATCATGATGAACCTCCACACTGTGATCTTGAACTGGCTAGTCAGCCTAATTTTTCTCTAAAATACACTGGCGCGCCCACTCATACATTGCGATTCCCGCTGCTACCCCTACATTTACGCTTCTCGTCGAACCAAAACTTTCTATTTCTCGCACATCGTCACAACCATCCAGCATCTCTTTGGACAATCCATCACCCTCACTACCGAACACCATGGTTGTATTTTGAATAAATTTTTTGTTCGATAATGGTAACACCCTTGGGGTATTATTCTCAATTGCGACCACTTCTCTCCCCTGTTCTTTTTGATTTTGCAAAAAATCTTCCACCGAAGTCCAATATTTTACTCGCAAATATTTATCTGTACACATTGCACCACGCCGATTGTACTTTCTCCGACCAATAATGTGCACACAACTCACATTAAAATTGTTCGCACTCCGCACAATCGTCCCCACATTAAAATCATGCGACACATTTTCAATCGCCACTTCAAGTGCCGAGCGTTTTCGCTCCAAAATTTCCACGATTTTTTCGTTTTCCTGCCCCTTAAACTCATCTTTGACGTTTCGTCTATCTTCCATCTACAGAAATCTCCGCCTCCAACGCGAAATGATCCGAAATTAACTCATTTCTCATCTTAAAATCTTGCACTTCCACCTCATCGCTCACCAAAATGTGGTCACAAGCCACTTTCCCATCGAATTTTAGCCCCGATAAAGTCATTTTAAGCTTATTTTCAGCGGTTAAATCCCTCAAAAAGTCCAATTCTCGCATTGCCGGTGAAGCAGAAACCACATTCAAATCCCCGCACATCACTATTGGCCCCTCTGTTTTCTTAATTTCGTCTGCCACTTTTCCCATCGTTTTCACCGTCATTTCGTCACCTATGGGGTCAGGAAGCCAATAACCATGATAATTCACTACATTTATGCCATTTATTCGCACTATTTGAGCATAATAACCATGATCCGTGCGCCCCTTAAACTCCGTATCGCCATCATATTCACCATGTACCAAAATATTCCGAACATTCTCAATCGGATACCTCGATAAGATCACATTTCCCTGTTCCATGCGACCATTTAATACTCTCATCCCCCAGTTTGATACTTTTGCAGCATATTCTAGCCCCGCAGCCTCTTGAATCTGGTCTGCCGTCGCGAAAAAATACTCAATTTGGGCTTTTATGCGTTCAAAATCCCCATTATTCGGCTCTTTTTCTGGATCTACCCAATCCTCATGATCAACCGTCTTCAATCCATCTCTGTTCGGCCAAACCGCCTCTTGTAAACAGATAATATCAAAATCATTCTGTTCAAAAAACCTAGTTAACCCGTTTTTTAGTCTCCCCGTCCAAGCGTTTAATTGTAAAATCCTCATTCTCTTATTATACCACACAAAAAATCACCCAAACGGGTGATTTTAGCCCAACTTAACAACTTAGTTGTGCAATTTAGATCGTTAGAAGCTTAGATGTCGCATCTCATAAATGAGAACATTGTACCTCAAGCTTGTAATAAGTACAATTACGACCGACCTTGCTACACGCGACATTACTGTTTCGTGCGCATCATTTCCTTCTCAAGAAAGGAGGTAATCCATCGACACGTTCTCGTACCGATGCCTTGTTACGACTTAACCCCAATCATCTCCCCCACCTTAGGCCGCCGAAACGGACTTCGGGTGTTGGTGACTCTCATGGTTTGACGGGCGGTGTGTACAAGACCCGGGAACGTATTCACCGCAACATGCTGATCTGCGATTACTAGCGATTCCGACTTCAAGAAGGCGAGTTTCAGCCTTCTATCCGAACTGGGACCGGCTTTGGTGCGATTTGCTTCACATCACTGCTTCGCTTCGCATTGTACCGGCCATTGTAGCGCGATTCTAGCCCAAGGCGTAAGGGAAATACTGACCTGACATCATCCCCTCCTTCCTCCCCGTTACCGGGGCAGTCCTACCAGAAAAATCCAACTGGTTGCAAGGGTTGCGCTCGTTGATGGACTTAACCAAACATCTCACGACACGAGCTGACGACGGCCATGCATCACCTGTCTCGAGGTTCCCGAAGGCACAGTTCTCTTTCGAGAGCCTTCCTCGGATGTCAAGCCTTGGTAAGGTTTATCGTTTACCATCGAATTAAAGATCACGCTCCACCGCTTGTGCGGGTCCCCGTCAATTCCTTTATGTTTTAATCTTGCGATCGTACTACACAGGTGGGATACTTAACGCGTTAGCTTCGCAACTTCCGGGGTCGATACCGGGAACTGCTAGTATCCATCGTTTACGGCGTAGACTACCGGGGTATCTAATCCCGTTTGCTCCCTACGCTTTCGTGCCTTAGTGTCAGAACCGCCCCAGTAGCCTGCCTACGCTATCGGTGTTCTTTCTAATATCTACGGATTTCACTCCTACACTAGAAATTCCAGCTACCCCTAACGGTCTCGAGCTTAGCAGTTTAGATAATAGTCTGAATGGTTGAGCCACCAGATTTCACTATCTACTTACTATGCCACCTACGCAACTCTTTACACCCAGTCATTCCGGATAATGCTTGGACCCTACGTATGACCGCGGCTGCTGGCACGTAGTTAGCCGGTCCTTATTCATAACTTACCGTCATATTCCTCAGTTATAAAAGCAGTTTACAACCCGAAGGCCTTCATCCTGCACGCGGCGTTGCTCCATCAGGCTTTCGCCCATTGTGAAAGATTCCCTACTGCTGCCTCCCGTAGGAGTCTGGGCCGTGTCTCAGTCCCAGTCTGGATGATCATCCTCTCAAACCATCTAACGATCGTCGACTTGGTGAGCCTTTACCTCACCAACTATCTAATCGTACGCAGGCCATTCCCAAACCGCCGAAGCTTTAATCCGAAGATCACATGCGGTATTAGCCACTCTTTCGAGTAGTTATCCCTCAGTTTGGGGTCCGTTCCCACGCGTTACTCAGCCGTCCGCCGCTCGTCATCAAGTAGCAAGCTACTCATGTTACCGCTCGACTTGCATGTATTAGGCATGCCGCCAGCATTCATCCTGAGCCAGGATCAAACTCTCCATTAAATTGAAAAAATTTGAAAACTCAAATATAAATTAACTGACGATGTAATTTGATTCTAAAATTTAGACTCAAATATAATTGCACAATTAAATTGTTAAACTTCTAAATTCACTCACTAATACTGGGCAATGTGTGGATTATTGCCTTTGTTGTTGTATCTCGCAATTGAACTGTCCTTATCTTATAAAACTTCAGAAAAAGTGTCAAGAGATTTTTCGGACTTTTTTCAAAAAATCTCGACTTTTTTCATTTTTGGGCAGAAAAATAAGCGCTCTACCCCTGTTAAGCGCTTTGAACTAAATGCGATACAATCGTGCCGATTATTGCTCCTATTATTGCTCCTACGATCACCTGCGGAACCGTGTGGCCCTTCACAACTTTCAATTTCTTATAGTCTTTATTGCTATCGTCCGCCATGAGGTTTAATAATTCACCCTGCTTCCCCACTGCATAACGGACATTCACAGCGTCATATATTACTATAATGGTCGTACAAATCGCCAGCGCAAAGATTCCAGAATCGAAGCCTGCGCGCCAACCTAAATAAGTTGAAAGCCCCACAAAGCTTGCCGTATGCCCGCTAGGCATACCACCACTGCGCGTAAAACAATCAATAATATCTTTTACAGTCATGTGGCCTTTTTTGCCCACAAGATCGCCGATAAGCTTACCACCTTGTGCCAGAAGCCATCCCAAGACAAAGGAAATGATAGCTCCAAGGCCATAATTATCCTCCATACTCATATTTTCATTATAGCACGTAGAGCGTAAGCGCAAAGCTTTTTAGATGTAAAATATATTTTACTTTTTCGGTTGTCGGCCTTTGGCTGGATCCTTAATTGAATTGTAGCTCTAGTTCCGCTCATGTCTCCCTGTTTCTGTATTTATTACAACGATTAGCAATGTCTTATGTGAAAGTGCTAGTGGTTTTAATTTTAACTGCAAAAGCTATCCTCGAAAAAGTAACAAAGATATCAATGATACCGCCGCAAAAACAGCCCCCCTACCCTCATGCTCATTTTTAAAACTCAACTTAGTTAACTTAGTTCAACTTAATTCAACTTAATTCAACTTACTTAACTTAATTCAACTTAATTCAACTTTTTTGCAACTTAGTTAACTTAATCGAACTTAATTGAACTTAATTCAACTTAGTTAACTAAATCGCTTTATAAAAAACAGGCCCAACGAAACCTCTAGACCTCTTCGCCGGCACCACACTCACACAACCAAAAACCGCCCGAATTGGGCGGTTTTATGAGCAAACTATATATTTATATATTACTCACTCTTTTTGGCCTTAGGAGTCGTTTTAGACGTATTCTCGGTTTTACTATTGGTGTCGGCCTTATTACCAGCGTCAGCCTGACTAGCCTGACCAGCCTCGACAACATTCTCGGCACCGGCTTCTTCTTCCTTCGGAATAATACCGATCGAAGCCACCGAATCGCCGTCATTGAGCTTCATAATACGAACACCCTGCGTTGCACGGCCGAGAGTCGGAATCTCCTTCACTGCCACACGAATCGCCTGACCGCCAGTAGACATCATAATAATCTCCTTGGCTTCAGGATCAAGCGTATGAACCGCCGCAATCGGACCAGTCTTAGCCGTAATAGCCGCAACCTTCACGCCGACGCCACCTCTCTTATGTGGTGGGAAGTTCGTCGCAGCCGTCATCTTGCCGTAACCCTTCGTCGAAATCACAATCAGCTTCTGGTTATCTGGATCAGTTACAACATCCATGCCAACAACAGTATCGTTCGGGCGCAAACGTACGCCACGTACGCCACGCGCTGCGCGGCCCATTGGGCGAACTTCTTCCTCATTAAAGCGCACTGCCTGACCAGCAGAAGTCGAAATAATAATCTCGTTCTTGCCAGTCGTGCCACGCACCCAGCGCAACTCGTCACCATCATCAAGCTTAATCGTAATCAAGCCATTCGTACGGATATTCTCATAATCCTTAATCGAAGTCTTCTTGATAGTACCCTTCGTGGTAGCCATAAAGAGATAACCATCCTCGCCAACCTCTGTGCCCTGCTTAATCACGGCCGTAATCTTCTCTTCTGGATGCAAGTTCAACAGATTAACCGCAGCCGTGCCCTTAGCGACTAGAGAGCTCTGAGGAATCTCATAGGCCTTGATACGGAAGACGCGACCCTGGTTCGTAAAGAACAGGATAAAGTCATGCGAATTTGCCGTGATAATTGTATCAATAACATCCTCTTCCTTAGTCGTCATGCCACGGCGACCCTTGCCACCACGGTTCTGCTTCTTGAAATCACCCTGCAAGACACGCTTAACATAACCTTCAGCAGTCAAAAGCACTACACTTTCCTCATCAGGAATCAAATCTTCCTCAGCAAATTTACCGAGCTCATGGTTAAATACCTTTGAACGACGTTCGTCACCATACTTCTCTTTCATTGCAATGAGCTCTTCCTTGATGACACGAAGAATTTCATTCTCATCAGCCAAAATCGCCTCAAGCCTCTCGATAAGCTCATGAAGCTCCTTTAACTCTTCTTCAATCTTATCGCGTTCGAGACCCTGGAGGCGGCGAAGTTGCATTGCCAAAATAGCAGCAGCCTGAATCTCGCTCAAACCGAAGCGTTCCATCAAGCGCTTATCTGCATCATCATAAGATTCACGAATCGTCTTGATAACTTCGTCAATATTATCGATCGCAATCTTCAAGCCTTCGAGAATATGAGCACGATCCTTTGCTTTCTTGAGCTCAAATTCCGTCCTACGGCGAACAACTTTCTGGCGATGCTGAATAAATTCAGCCAAAATATCCTTCAAACCGAGCAATTTTGGCACGCGACCATCATTCACCAATGCCAAGACATTGTAGTGGAAGGTCGTCTGCAAACCAGTCATTTTATAGAGCTGGTTCAAAATCTTCTTCGGGAAGGCGTCCTTCTTCAGATCAACCACGATACGAATCTTGCCACGCGCAGATTCATCGCGCGCATCAGCAATATGATCAAGTTTCTTCGCCAGTACAAGCTCACGCACCTTATCTACAAAGGCTTCCTTGCTCATACCATAAGGCACCTCAGTTACAACAATGCTATGGCGACCATTTTTATGCTCTTCAATATGCGTAACTGCACGAATCGTCACCGAACCGCGACCGGTCTCATAAGCCTGCATCATTAGTGCACCGCCATAAACCTCTGCGCCAGTTGGGAAATCCGGACCCTTCACATACTTCATCAATTCCTTGAGAGTAATTTCTGGATTATCAATCTGAGCAACCGTTGCGTCAACCAATTCACCAAGGTTATGCGGTGGAATATTTGTCGCCATACCAACCGCAATACCCATCTGACCATTCAAAAGAATGTTTGGTACTGCTGCTGGCAAAACTACAGGCTCCTTCTCTGAACCATCGAAGTTATCACGGAAATCAACCGTATCCTTCTCAATATCAGTCAACATCTCGACACCAAGCTTGTCCATGCGAGCCTCAGTATAACGAGAAGCTGCCGGTTCATCGCCATCCATCGAGCCGAAGTTACCCTGGCCTTCAACGAGCGTATAGCGCATCTTCCAAGGCTGTGCAAGGTTCACCATCGACATATAGATCGAAGAATCGCCGTGCGGATGGTATTTACCCATCACTTCACCAACGATACGTGCAGACTTAACGGTCGCATGTGGAGCCTTCCAACCATTCTTGTTCATTGCATACAAGATACGGCGGTTTACTGGTTTCAAACCATCACGCACATCAGGAAGCGCACGATCAATCAAAACCGACATCGAGTAGCGCAAGAAGCTATCTTCCATGACGTTCTCGACCGTCAACTCCTCAATACCATCAGCACCGCGTTCAGCTTTAAGGCCACCAACCTTTACGATTTCTTCAGGCTCAGCTTCAACAACTTCACCTTCAACGGCTTCAGATACCTCTACCTTCTCTGCGGCCTCTCCTCCGTTCTCGAAGCCGCCAAGCGTTTCATCTACGCCCTTATCGTCAGCAGCATCAGGAACGTTACCGACCTGGCTCTGATCGAGCGCTTCTGGCTTTTTATCTTTATCGTCTTTTTTCTTATCTGCCATCTTTCATTCCCTCCTAGAAATCCAAATCGTCCAAATCGACCGTAGCCGCTCTCGACTGAATAAAGTTTTTACGTAGGACTGTTTCGTTGCCCATCAACTTCGTAAAGATCGCGTCAGCCTTCTCGGCATCCTCAATATTTACGCGAATCAAGGTACGATTTTCTGGATTCATAGTAGTTTCCCAAAGCTGAGAAGCGTCCATTTCGCCCAAACCCTTAAAGCGTTGCTGTGCAGTATAACCAGCCTGCTTAAAGCGTTCGTCCTCTGGATTAATCTTTACGCCGGCAGCCTTGCGCTCTTCGATAGTCTTAGTCAAAGTTGCCTCAAGTGCCTCTTCGTTATAGATGTATTTAATCTTACGACCACTACCAGTACCCTTAATGAGGCCAAATAGCGGCGGCTTTGCTAGGAAGACGTGGCCAGCCTTAATCACCTCTGGCATATAGCGGAAGAAGAATGTCAAAAGCAAAGTTGAGATATGCGCACCATCGACATCGGCATCCGTCATGAAAACAATCTTATAATAGCGAAGGCCATCAATATTAAACTGATCACCTATACCAACACCGAGCGCCTTAATCAAAGAAACAATCTCGGCATTAGCATACATCTTATCAAGACGAGCACGCTCGGTATTCAAGACCTTACCACGCAAAGGCAAAATTGCCTGAATCTTCGAGTCGCGACCTTCCTTAGCAGAACCTGCAGCAGAGTTACCCTCTACGATAAACAACTCGCATTGCGTACGATCACGAGAAGAACAGTCAGCAAGTTTTGAAGGCAAATTCAAGCCCTCAAATGCGCCCTTACGAATAACATTATCACGAGCTGCGCGAGCTGCCTTGCGCGCACGCGCTGCCAAAGTCGCCTTGTTTACAATCTTCTTTGCAACATCTGGATGTTCCTCAAGATAATAAGCAAAGTATTCGCTCATCACCTTATCGACATAACCACGGACTTCTGGATTACCAAGCTTATTCTTGGTCTGACCTTCAAACTGTGGATCAGGAAGCTTCACCAAGACAACCGCAGTCAAACCTTCCTTGATATCATCAGCAGTTAAGTTGTCGTCCTTCTCTTTGAGAAGACTATTCTTGCGTGCGTAATCATTCAAAGAACGGTTCAATGCCGTGCGGAAGCCCACAACGTGCATACCACCTTCTGGCGTCAAAACGTTGTTTGCGAATGGGCGCATCGTTTCAGTGAAAGTATCGTTATACTGAACTGCAAGCTCAACTACACTGTCTTCAATATTCTTTTCAACATAGAATATATCATCAGACAAAACTTCCTTGCCTTCATTGAGGCGGCGAACATAACTCTTGATGCCACCTTCAAAGTAGAAGCTTTCTCTCTTGCCGGTACGTTCATCATAAACGCTGGTTTTTATACCTTTTGTGAGATAAGCCTGATGACGAAGATAATTTACTACCCAGTCGAAATCAAAGGTAACAGTTTCCTTAAAGATTGTCTCGTCCGGATAGAAAGTAACACTCGTGCCATGCTCGTTGGTCTTACCAGTCACAGCAAATGGCACGGTGGTCTTACCACGTTCGAACTCGATATGGTGGACTTTGCCATCCTTGCGCACCTCTGCAATCATATGATTCGAAAGCGCGTTCACGACTGACGAACCCACACCGTGCAAACCGGACGACACCTTGTAACCGCCGCCACCGAACTTACCGCCGGCGTGCAAAACGGTCAAAACCGTCTCAAGTGCGGACAATTTTGTTTTTGGATGAATATCGACCGGAATACCACGACCATCATCATCTACCCTACAGCCGCCGTCGGCGAGCAAGGTCACATTGACAGTAGTCGCATAACCAGCGATTGCTTCATCGATAGAGTTATCTGCGATCTCCTTCAAACAGTGATGAAGACCATCATAACCCGTAGAGCCGATATACATACCAGGACGCTTACGTACTGGCTCCAAGCCTTCCAAAACCTGAATTTCAGACGCATTGTATTCCTCAGCCCCATCAGCCTTTTTTGCAGTCATACTACCTCAACTTTTGTTTAATAAATCTCTTTTATTATATCTAATTTGTATCTATAACACAAGTTTTAAGGCAATATAACGCGCTCTATGGCCTTTTATTTTTATTTTTGTGTAGGGATACTTTTTTGTGTTTTTAACGCGTTCTGGGCGATTTCATGGGCTTTAAATTGGATTTTTGCCCGTCCCCGCCCGTTATACATTAGCGCCAACGCAGAATCGCACCATCGTCGCTCTGTGTAACCTGCCCACCACCAGCCAAGGTAATTGTATTTTGTTGAGCCTGCGGCTGCGGTTGCTGAGCCTGCGGTTGTTGCGGTTGCGGTTGTTGAACTTGCGGTTGTCGCTGTGGCGCCGGCGCCGGTTCTGGCGCTTGCGTTGGGGCTAGCTCGGCCGCTTGCGCTGGCGCCGACTTCGCCTTTGCTTCCATATCAGCCTTCGCCTTACGTTCCATCCACTTATCTAAAAAGCTCTTATTTGGCTTAGCTTTAGTAGTAGCAACACCGTCATTGCTCGGAATTGCTGCAGCTTTAGCAGGAGCAGCCTCAGCAGACGTAGCTTCAGCAGACGCAGTCTCAGCTGGTTTAGCAACCTGCCCCGCCGGCGCCCCTGCTGGCGCCTTCTTGGCATCGTTCGCACCAATGCGCTCATCAATTTCCTTCTCTACCTCTGCGCGCGGACGACCGTAGCGAGACAAAGCGTAATCGCGCATACGTTTCATCAGCTCTGGATTCGAATCACCCATCGGCGGCAAGAGCGACAGCGTGAACGGCGACGTCGGCACGTTATACATCATTACGGTTGCAATCGCATGGAAGTTCGCCTGGTTATGCAAGTCCAACGCCGTAAACACGGGCGTAAAGGCCTTCTCCATAATTTCCGCATCCGTCACACCAATACGGCCACAAATAATCGAGCCACAGTTACCAAGAATTGCCTCGCGAATCTTATCCGTCAGCTGCGTCATGAACTGGTTCGCTACAATTAGATTCAGCTTATACTTACGAGCCTCAGATAGAATCGACTCAAAACTCTCTGTTGCAAAGTTCTGGAACTCGTCCACATACAAGCAGAAATCCTTGCGCTCATCCTCTGGGATGTCTGCGCGGCTCATTGCTGCCGCCTGAATCTTCATCACAAAGATCATACCAAGCAGCTTAGCATTCAACTCGCCAGTCTTACCCTTCGAGAGGTTCACCAGGAGAATCTTCTTGTTATCCATAATCTCGCGAATATTGAAGCCGGATTTGGTCTGCCCCAAGATATTGCGCATCATATGATTACTAAGGAACGGACCCCACTTCGAGACAAACCAGCTCGTAACTTCGCCCGCATCACTACTCTTCTGCGAAGCTGGGAATTCCTTCGACCAGTAGTCATAAACTGTCTTATCTTTGACATATTTCAACTTCGCCTTTACAAACTCCGGATCAATGAAACAGCGTGGCACATCGATAAAAGTGCCACCAGCTGGGTCACTCATCAAAAGCAATGCCGCATTGCGGAACATATGCTGAGCACGCGGACCAAAGATGCCCTGGTTATCTGGGTCGTACAAACTAATAAGCATATTGAGCGCTTCTTGTACGATAAAGTCCTTCTGGTCCTCAGTCTGGAACTCAAACATGTTCATGCCGACAGGATTTTCGACATTACCAGGCTCAAAGAGAATCACATCATCCATTCTCTCTGGTGGAACCTTGCTCAAAATCGTATCAATTGCATCACCGTGCGGATCAATAAAGCAGAAGCCATTACCATCGCACATATCCTGATATGCTAAGTTAGTCAAAAGTACAGACTTACCCATGCCAGTACCACCAATGATATATGTATGGCGCTGGCGATCCTTCGTGCCGAGGCGAACTACCTTCTCTTCACCGCGAAACTTATTGACACCCAAGATAATACCTTCGTCCATCAAGCGAGCTGGACCATCAACTTCCTTGGTCTTCTGGCGCTCGACCTGACTGGTCGGAATCGAATTCTGGCTTGGCAAATGGAAAATAGAAGCGAGCTCGACCGAGTTCAGGATCATCGAATGGTCGGCTTGGTCAAAATTACGCATCATATAATCGCGCACGAGCTCTTTTGGGCGGGTCTGCGCATTGTAAGTAAAGCCGTTAAAATTCTGCAAATCGAACTGCGAAAACACCGGCACCAATGAACCCAAAAGCGCCTCAGAGCGAACCTTATTATTAGAACTTGCGAGCAAACGAATTTTTGTTTCGTAGCCAGGGAATTTCGTCTTTTCTTCCATTTTGGCGATTTCCTCTTGCTGCATGTTCGTGAGCGGTTTGGAACTTTGTTGTTCAGGTGCCTGGCCCGGACTCCAAATCGAGCTGCCAATATCACTCAAAAGTTGTCCAGCCACACTAGATTTTTTTCCATCACGTATTTTTTGCACCTTGCTGTTCGTCGCCTGCACCCACTTATCGTCACAAGGCCTAATAATAATTTGCACAGCCATACCGTCACCCTGCTTCGCAGTCGACATTGCATTGATTAAACCAAGGCTCGCATCAATCTTCGAATCCTCATAAGTCGCAATCGGATAGGCCGTATCTTTGCGTAGCTTCAAGTCACCACCAGCCACCGCATCGAGACCACCTTCTTTGTTAAAGAAGTTCGGATCCTTCACTTCCTCAAGACGAGCCGAAGGATAAGCCGCCGTAATTGCCTGACGTAAAGTCTCGGTTAGGCTTGCCGGCACGATCACATAATAGTTAATCAAGCCATCACTTGCGACGATTTCGAAGCTAATCGCACGCTGACCATAAAGTTTATTAATCAGGCCCTTCTTAAAAGTAGACGAGATAATACCATACATCACCTGCGCTTTAGAGATCTCCTCGTTAGTCACGTCGCGCTCGTCGCGACCACCACCCTGCACATCATCAGTGCTTGGTGGCAGATGAATCTGCATCGGCACCATCTTCACTGCGCGTTCAAAATTCTTCTTCATACGCACAGTTGTCGAGAAAAACTTCCAAAGCACAAAAATCACCGCACAAACCACCAAGACTAGCACTGTTGCTACGATTAACTGTTGCGGCATTTTATCTTCCCACCTCTTTGTTTTTTAACCTTTATTTCCGTTTAATCCGTCACCAAGTTTGCGGCCAAACGCCTTTTCCATGTAGGTCCAGCGAATATTGCAGAGTTCCTCTACTGCCGCCGCCGGGTCCTTATCTTTGTTGAGGCTTTTATCGATAATCGACTGCGCCTTCGAAGCGAAAGCAGACGGCATCGAGCCGGCATCTTTTGGGACCGCTACGCCCTTGAGCTCCTCGAGCTCTGGCGAAAGCACCTCTGGCTCTTTCTCGCCAATTTCCTCGGCAACCACATTGGTTCGCTGCTCGAAGAAGCCTTCTAGTTCGCCACGCATACGCTGCGTCTCGACATTATCGTTTGCGCGCGCATCGACGACGCTTTCCGGATTTTGCATTCCGTTTTCAACTGAAGCTTCAAAATCATCAGGGGCCTGCTCAAAAGTTTCCTGCCCCGGATTCAAAGCCTCGCCGTACCTCCCGGAATTCGAGTTGTCCATAAGCATTATTATAGCATGCTAATTACGTAATGTAGCAAGATTTTTATTCAAAAATTACCCCTGTTACGGGGCTTTTATACCAAGTTTCTTGAAACTAAGAAGCACAGAATCATTTCTATCAAAATCGTCACCACAACTTCAAGGATTGTTACACCGCCAAATGATGCACAAAGCAAGAAAACAACTGGCGCAAGCGCCAAGACCGAGCCATAACGAAAACTCTTCTTTTGCAAATTGCCAGCATGAACTTTACTCGCCTTCCCTAAAGCCAAGAAAAATAGCCTGCAGCAAAATACTGCAAGCCCTAAAAAGAACAAATATGATAGAACAAAGAACATCATAATCCCTAAAGGTCCCGCCGTTTCCGGCGACACGAAAAACATCATCATCAAAAGCAGAAATAACGAAACAGTACTACAGACCAACATGCCTTTTACCATAAGCAAATTATACCACGTAAATATAGTGCGGAAGACGAGAGGAAGTTCCTCTTCTACCCTATAGCACGCAGAAATAAAAGCCATCGCATATCGCTTACATAAAAGCACATCTTGCTATACCCTTTATAACGTCGCGACAAAACTCCACTAAAGTCGCTAAGCTACAAATTGCTAGCTCTGCTACTGCTCGCCACCACTAAGTGACTGCTCTACCCGATCTAGGACGCGGCCGACAAAAGCAAAATTAGGAATTAAGAAAAATAGTTTTACATAGGCCAAAGTAGGGAGGCTTACCTGGCAAAAAATATATTACTTATAGCCACAAGCTTTAGATCCTACTCTGACTTTATTAACCGCCTCTCGTATAGAGAGGCATTGCCCTTGCAGATGATTGCACTTCTCTGATTTTGGGTATCAAGGTACTAGTCGTACAATTCTCTACGCGCTCTACGCTTCTCTGCCTCTCGGCAGGGTTTTAGCGGAGCTTAGCTTACTCCTAGGTGTAATTTATGGCTAGAAATAAGCTTTCGCTTCGCCAAAATACACGTAAATTCCAATACTGATTTTTGTTTTTGTGCTCGCGTTTTTTGTTTTTGTTAAGCACTGTCTAGACTATAGCAAATAAGCATAAGAATGTCAATAATAGTGCTCAAAAAAGTGTTGTAATAACTACAACATAAGGCTAAATAACAGGGGTCGTCTTCTGCCCTGCATTTACATAATTTTTACAACACTCTGCTGTGTAAAAAGTATTTCGATCACGACTCCCCCACGCTGCTCTCTCCTAAAATCTCAAAAAATCTTTCAGCAAGAATACTACGACATCTATTATCTATCCGCCCACCGCGTTGCAGCCACTCCAAAAACCGGAAAACCAATGAGCACCAAAATAAATCAATTATTCACCCCATATGGCTTAAAATTCGTTTTCGGGCGCCCAAAAATCTGCATGCAACATAGCAAATTTCGACAACATTTTTCATTAAAATCAAGTCCGAATCCGTTAATAATTTTATACGTTTTTAGAGTTCCACCTCTATAAACGTTGTAAAAAACACTACAACTTTTTTATTGACATTAGCGTTTTGCCCAATTATTATAAAGATAGCTTTTGAATATAAATGTTATACAAAAGCCAAAAACAAAAATTGATCCAAAAAATATAACTCCACACTCCACATAGAGAACCGGCTTTACTCGCAGTTGCCGGTTCTCTTCTTTTGTAAGAAAAAGCCCTATCTGGGCACTTTTTATATCAACGAAAAATCGCCCAGATGAGCGATTCTAATTCAAATTTTGGTGGAGCTGCCGGATACCGCCTCCGGGTCCGATAAATCGCCAGATACGCATTCTACGAGCATAGTCTATTCTTTCTCTCGGCTTAATAACTGAAGCTGGAAAAGACAAAACTTCAATCAGCCATGACTAAATTTTCGAGTTTATCGGCGTCAAACAATATACCTTAGCATCATAAATCTGATATTAGGCTACTCTATGATGAATCAAGTAGGCTAACAAAGTCGGATCAAATCAACGACTTAGGCGTAAGCTGGCATGTAAGCCACGCGCTTACTAGCAGTATTTTCTGCATTTATGAACTGTACTTACGGTACAAATCGACTCGCCTGCGTATTGTAAATAAATCGTCTAAA
>Ga0181612_109639_pt1 | contig 89521 bp, 91 predicted proteins | sample HoacroProtozoa21_FD_119630 | JGI IMG/M metagenome (GOLD analysis project Ga0181612, IMG submission 119630) | Hoatzin crop microbial communities from Cojedes, Venezuel. Combined Assembly of Gp0051906, Gp0051904, Gp0051908
AACCCTCGGAAAGGTGACTAATAGAAATCCCGACCCCAGCGAGGTCGACTGTCCCGGAACCCTATGAAATAGCGCTGTCATTCCATATAGAATGAGGACGTCATTTCATATAGAATGAGAACGTCATTTCATATGAAACGAAAACGTAAGGGTTATTTGGTCTGCAGTTGACTATTATTTGGTCTGCAAAGGACTATTGTTTGATCTGCAAAGGACTATTATTTGGTCTGCAAAGGACTATTATTTGCCGACCAGATAACTATTGCAGCCTCGCCCCCAGTTCACGAATACATACTTTGTATGTAGCAGGGCGCCGCTCCACGCTAGAACTACTCTCCCAGGTTGATGATCTTGCCCAGCACCAGCAACTCGCCGACAGCGGCGGCGAAAATCGTAAACATACCCATAGTTGTCATCTTTTTACCTTTTTGCGGTTGCCCGTCCGGCAACCTGATTCTACATAAATTTCTGTTATCCGGGGGCAAAGGTACGGGTTGTCCGAAATTCCGGCAAAAATTCCGCTTGTTTTTTGGCGTATCAGGGTATTTTTATTGACCGAAATCAACCTGCGCCTTGTTTTACCGCCCTTTTTATTTGGATAATTCCCCGTTTTTCAGTATTTTTGCGCTTTAAATGAGGAAACTCACTGACAACCTGTTGAAAATCGCCGTGTCACTGCTTTTGGGCGGTGTCATCTTGTGGTGGATGTACCGGGATTTCGATTTCGGGCAGTTGAGAGACGTCCTGTCGCACCGGATGAACTGGGGATGGATGCTGCTTTCATTGCCCTTCGGCGTCCTGGCACAGTTCTGTCGCGGATGGCGGTGGCGGCAGACGCTGGAACCCGTGGACGAGCATCCGCGCGCTTCCACCTGCGTCCACGCCGTGTTTCTCTCGTATGCCCTGAGTCTGATTGTGCCGCGTATCGGCGAGTTCGCCCGTTGCGGCGTATTGAAGCGCTACGATGGCGTCTCCTTCCCGAAGGCACTGGGCACGGTGGTGACAGAGCGCATCATCGATTCCTCGCTCGTGGCCCTCATCGCCGGCATCACCCTGCTCTGCCAGCTGCGGGTGTTCAACACGTTCTTTGAAAGGACGGGCACGACCATCGACGGCATTTTCAGCCGGTTTACCGCCACGGGTTACCTTGTCACCGCCGTTTGCGTCGCGGCGGCCGCAGGCCTTGTCTGGCTGCTGCTGCGCCGGTTGTCGTTCTTCCATCGGGTGAAAGAGGCGCTGTACGGTCTGTGGCAGGGCATCACGTCGCTCAGCAGCGTGCGCAACCTGCCGCTGTTCATCGTCCTGACCCTCGGCATCTGGGTGAGTTATTTCCTGCATTATTACCTCACCTTCTTCTGTTTTGAGGCCACGGAGCACCTGAGCGTGCTTTGCGGTCTGGTAACATTCATCGTCGGCAGTATGGCGGTCATCGTCCCGACGCCCAACGGCGCCGGTCCGTGGCACTTTGCCGTGAAGACCATGCTGATACTTTACGGCGTGGCGCAGACCGACGCGCTCTTTTTCGTCCTCATCGTCCACGGCATTCAGACCCTGCTCGTCATCCTGCTCGGCGTCTACGCCTGGACCATGCTGATGATTCGCGGAAAAAAGAATCCTAATCAATCAATCATACAACCATGAACGAAATCCTGAATTTACAACCCGCGTGCATCTGGAAAAACTTCTATGCACTCACGCAAGTTCCGCGTCCGTCGGGACACTTGGACAACATTCGGAAATTCTTGCTCGACTTTGCCGCACAGGCTGGCGTGGAAGCCTTCCAGGACCCGGCCGGCAACATCGTGATGCGGAAGCCCGCATCGCCGGGAATGGAGAACCGCAAACCCGTGACGCTGCAGGCCCACATGGACATGGTGCCGCAGAAGACGCCGGAAAGTACGCACGACTTTGAGAAAGACCCGATTCTGCCGCGCATCGACGGCGAATGGGTGAAGGCCACGGGCACGACGCTCGGCGCCGACGACGGTATCGGCGTGGCCGCCATCATGGCCGTCATGGAGGACAAGTCGCTCAAGCACGGACCGGTGGAAGGACTGATTACCGCCGATGAGGAAACGGGCATGTACGGCGCCAACGACCTGCCCGAGGGCGAGTTGCAGGGCGACATCCTGCTCAATCTCGACTCGGAGACATGGGGCAAGTTCGTCATCGGAAGCGCCGGCGGACTGGACGTGACCGCCACGCTCGACTATAAGGAGACGGAGACCGACAAGGACGACGCCGGCGTGAAAGTGACGCTGAAGGGTCTGCGCGGCGGACACAGCGGTCTGGAAATCCACGAGGGACGCGCCAATGCCAACAAACTGATGGTGCGGTTTGTGCGCGAGGCCATCGAGGAGTGTGAGGCCCGCCTCGCTTCCTGGCACGGCGGCAACATGCGCAACGCCATTCCGTTCAAGGCCGAGGTGGTGCTGACGCTGCCCAAGGAGAACGTGGAGGCGCTGAAAGAACTGGCGGCCGACTGGAAAGAGGACTTTACCGATGAATATAAGGGCATCGAAAGCGGCATCGAGCTTTTTGTCGAGGACATCACCGCTCCTGCCATGGAGATGCCGGTGGAAATCCAGGACAACGTGGTGGACGCCATCTATGCCTGCCACGACGGTGTCATCCGTATGATTCCCGCCTACCCCGACGTGGTGGAGACGTCGTCCAACCTGGCGATTATCAACATCGAGGGCGGCAAGGCCGAATTGCAGATTCTGGCCCGCTCATCACGCGAGGACATGAAAGACTACATCGCCAAGACATTGGAAAGTTGTTTCTCCATGGCCGGCATGAAGGTGGAATTCAGCGGCAGTTACGGCGGTTGGGACCCCAACCCCGACAGTGAGATTCTGAATCTGCTGCTCGGCGTGTACAAGGAGCTCAACGGTGAGGACGGTCTGGTACAGGTAGATCATGCCGGTCTGGAATGTTCGGTCATCCTCGGCAAGTATCCGCACATGGACGTGGTGTCGCTCGGTCCGACGCTGCGCTCGCCGCACACCACGACGGAGCGTTGTCTCATCGCTTCCATCGCTCCTTTCTGGGAGTTGCTCAAGAAGGCGCTGGAAGTGATACCGGAGAAATAAAGCAATCGGGGCCTGCCGTGCGGCAGGCCCCGATTTTTAGTTGAGAGTGGAGAGTTGAGGGTGGAGAGTTTTCAAACCATCCCGCCTACGGCACACGAGCATTCCACGCTCCACGTTAAGATTTCCCTGCCCGCTCCATTCCCTCTTGTTTGACGGCGGCGCAAAGCGGGAGCGTCATGACGAGGCAGAAGAAAGCGCCGGCCAGCATGACGAGGGCGGACGTCCACATGATGTTGCCGAGCGAGACCAGCGGACTGGCGACGGCGCCGGCCACAAAACCAAAAGCGCCGAACACGGCACTGGCCGCGCCCGCCCTTTCACGCTGACTGTCCATGGCAATGGCCGTACATCCGGGTTGCATCAGTCCGAAACTCGTCAGCATATACACGTAGCACAACACGAGGACGGGCAGCGGCAGGTGAAGAATCTGGCAGACCGTAACCAGCACCGCACTGACCGCCAGTCCGATACTGCCCCATTTGAGGGACGTGTTCTGGTGATGGAAGTGGGGACCGACGGCGGCACCCACGCCAACCATCAGGGCGTTGAGACCGAAACACAGGCTGAATTCCATCGGGGTGAGGCCGTAGACCTGTTGGAAGATGAACGGGGACGCCGCCACATAGGCGAAGAAGGTGAAGAAACAACTCATCATCGCCAGTGTACTGAGCGTGAAACGGCGGTTGGAGAACACCCTGAACAGGTTGGCGTAAACCTGCAGCATGTTCTGTTTGGAGCGATGTTCTGGAGAAAGCGTCTCGCGCAGGCGTCCGCAACAGAAAAACAGGACAACGCCGATGGCGAGCAACAGCCAGAAGATGTACTGCCAGGAGGCAAAACTGGCCATCGCGCCGCCCACCATGGGTCCGACGACGGGCGAGATACCGTTGATGGCGGCCAGCAGCGCCATGAACTTGGCCAGGTCCTTGCCCGTAAACATATCCGTGGAAACGCTCTTGGACAGGGCCACGCCGCCCGCGCCGGCGAATCCCTGCAGCACACGCATCATGTTGAATCCGTGTACGTTGGGCGCATAAATACAGAGTAGCGTGGAAACCACGAAGAGCGCCATGGACAACATCATCATCGGTTTGCGTCCGTACTTGTCGGAAAGCGGTCCGATGAAGAGTTGACCTACGGCCAGGCCTATCATTCCCGCCGTCATACTGAGGGCCATCACCGAAGGGGATGTGTGGAAGAAGGCTGTCATTTCCGGCATCGCCGGCAAATAAACATCTGTTACCAAAGGGCCGAAAGCGGCCAGTGTTCCCAGCGTCAGGGGAACGAAAATACCAATTTTCTTTTTCGTCATAACTTTCTGTCTCCGCAACAGGCGGAGCAAAGGAGATGCCAAAGCGGCATTTCCGGGTGCAAAATTAGTCAAAAAAGCTGATTTTCCGCAAAAATTTTCTGCGGTTTTGTTTTGAATTGTTGCTGATTTCTTATACCTTTGCAGCCGAAAAATCAAGATTACACAGTAATTATGGACGATTATCACGCGGAAACTTTTAACAAACTCCGGGCGTGAGGATGCACTGAACAAGGCTTATCCTCCCGTCCTGAACAATCATGGAGGATAGGCGCAATGAGAACTTTTTGGAACATTAACGCTACCCTGAAGGCCATACCTGAATGGGAGCCGAACTGTTGGATACAGGTGACGTGTCCGACGGAAGAAGATCAGCAACTGTTGGAGGAGAAATTCCATATTCCCGATTATTTCCTTTCCGACATCAGCGATACCGACGAGCGTGCCCGTTATGAATACGATGACGGATGGATGCTGATTATCCTGCGTATTCCCTACGTCAAGGAAATCCGCAGCAGGACGCCCTACACCACCGTTCCCCTGGGTATCATCCACAAGCGCGACGTGACGATTACGGTGTGTAATTTCGAGACCAACATGATGATCGACTTCGTGAGTTACCAGCAAAAGCGCGGCGAGGGATTCACCGACTACGTGGACCTGATCTTCCGCCTGTTTCTCTCCTCGGCCGTCTGGTACCTGAAGCGCCTGAAGCAAATCAACTCGCTCATTGAAAAATCCAAGCGCAACCTGGACCACGGTGTCAACAACGAAAGTCTGATAGGCCTGTCCCGTCTGCAGGACTCGCTCACCTACTTCATCACCTCCATCCGCGGCAACGAGAACCTGCTGCAGAAACTGAAGTTCAAGTTGCAGGTGGACGAACTGGACGCCGACCTCATCGAGGACGTCAACATCGAGATGACGCAGGCCCGCGAGACCACTGCGATTTATTCTGACATTTTGGAGTCGACGATGGACACGTATTCGAGCATTATCAACAACAACATGAACACCGTGATGCGTACGCTGACCTCGGTGAGCATCATCATGATGTTCCCCACGCTGATTGCGTCCCTCTTCGGCATGAACCTCATCAACGGCATGGAAAACCGGCCCTGGGGCTTTGCTATGGCACTGATTATATCCGTGGTCGTATCGGGTGTTTCGTGGGGAATTTTACGTTACAAAAGGTTAGTTTAGTCATTTTTCTTCACTTTTTTCAGATTTTTTGCGTTTTTTCAGAAAAAACTTCTAAATTTGCACAATCTATCCCTGCCGATTGCATAGGAAAGACTCCTTATCGGAAGGCGCGGTTCCGACTTGTGCGATGCTTGTCATGCCCATCAGCGGCCCGGGAATTGTCCTGAGAGCGCGTGCCTTGGAAAGGAGGTATTTCCTGAAAGGGGAAAATCCCCTATGGGAATCCGGCAACTAATCTTAATCAAAAAAAATGGAAACCCTGACGAACCCGATGAACGACGAAAAGCAAAACCGACCGTTGCCGACGTCACCGGAAGAGAATGCACCCGTCGATGCGACGCCTGAGCCTCCTGTGGCTGAAGCGCCTGCCATGAATGAAACACCCGCGGAAGAGGCAGTTCCCGAGGAAAAAGAGGAAGTCCTGCCCGCGGAAGAGTCCGCCGCCGCACCGGAAGAACAGCCGGTCGCCGCCGGGGAGACCGATCCGGCGCCTGCCGAAGAGGCTGAACCGGCGACTGCCGAAGAGGCTGAACCGGAACCGGCACCCGCTGAAGAAGAGCCGGCAGCGCCTGCCGAAGAGGCAAGCGAGGAAAAAGAAGATTTCTCCCACAAGATTTACGCTTCGAAAGAAGAACTCCTGCAGCGTCTGCGCGACATCACGTCGTCGGACGAAGTGCCCACAAAGGAGGAAAGCGACCACCTGAAAGCCGCCTTCTACAAGATGCATGCGGCCGAGCGGGAGGCGGAAGAGAAGGCGTATCTGGCCCAAGGCGGCGACCCGGAGAAATTCCAATACCGTCCCGACGAGGCCGAGGAGGAATTCAAGACCCGCATGCAGGTCATCAAGGAGCGCCGCGCCAAGCATTTCCAACTGCAGGAAGAGGAAAAGCAGGAGAACCTGAAAAAGAAACTTGACATCATCGACCAAATCAAGGAGATGGTGACTTCGCCCGAAGAAGCCAACAGAAATTTCCAGAAATTCAAGGCATTGCAGCAGCAATGGAAGGAAATCAAGGCCGTACCTGCGGAGAAGGCCAACGAACTGTGGCGCAATTACCACCTCTACGTGGAGCAGGTGTACGACTTGCTCAAACTCAACAACGAGGCGCGCGAATACGACTTCAAGAAGAACCTGGAGATTAAGGAGAAGTTGTGCGAAGCCGCCGAGAAACTGGCCGACGAGGAGGATGTGGTGAGCGCCTTCCACCGCCTGCAGGAACTGCACCAGCAATTCCGCGAGACAGGACCGGTGGCCAAAGCGCTCCGCGAGGATATCTGGCAACGGTTCAAGGCGGCTTCCACCGTCGTGAACAAGCGTCACCAGCAGCATTTCGAACAGTTGCGCGCCCACGAGGACGAGAACCTGGAGCGCAAGACGGCCCTTTGCGAACAGGCTGAGGAAATCGCCGCCCAGCAGTGCAAGGGCGCCGGCGACTGGGACAAACTGACCCAGCGGATGCTCGCCCTGCAACAGGAATGGAAGACCATCGGATTCGCGCCGCAGAAGATGAACGTCAAAATCTTCGAGCGCTTCCGCAAGGCTTGCGATACGTTCTTCGGCAACAAGGCCGCTTACTTCAAGGACATGAAACAGCGCTTCGCAGAGAACGCCGCCAAGAAGAAAGCCCTGCTCGAACAGGCCCAGGCCCTGATGGACGACACGTCATGGAAAGAGACGGCCGACAAACTGGTGGCCCTGCAGAAGGAATGGAAGACCGTGGGTGCCGTGCCGAAGAAGATGGGCGACCAGCTCTGGAACGACTTCCAGGCTGCCTGCAATCACTTCTTCGAGGCCCGCAAGGCGGCGGGCGGCGACCCGCGCGGCGCCGAGCGCGACAACCTGAAAAAGAAGCGCGGCATCATCGCCCAACTGAAAGAAATGGCTGAAAACGCCCAGGACGCCGCCGAAGAGAAGGTGCAGGCGCTGGTGGAAGAATACAACGCTGTAGGCCATGTGCCCTTCCGCGACAAGGACAAGGTGTACAACGAATTCCGCGACACACTCAGACAAGTGGAGGAAAAACTGGGTATTTCGGTCAACAGCCGTCAACTGGAACGCTTCAAGAGCGGTCTGCGCGACATGGCGCGCAAGGGCGGCGACGCCGTCGACAACGAGCGCAGCCGGCTGATGCACCGCTATGATCAGTTGCGCCAGGAGATTCAGACCTACGAGAACAATCTCGGTTTCCTCAATGCCGCCAGCAAGAAAGGCAACAGTCTGGTGGAGGAGATGAACAAGAAGGTCCAGAAACTCAAGGACGAGTATAAGTTGGTCTACGACAAGATCAAGGCCATTGATTCCGCTACGCCTCCGGAAGAGGAGGAACAGGCATAAACAAAAGCGTGTGTCAGTATTGGCACACGCTTTTTTTTCGTGGAGCGTGAAACGTGAAACGTGGAGCGAGATATGTTTTAGTGGAAAGTTAAAATCGGCAGTGGCGGAGGATTTCTCAAATTTGTATTATCTTTGCAGCATCTTTATAATCCCTATACTGTATGAAAAAACTTTTGATTGCATCCTTTTTAATGCTCGGTGCCGCAACGGCGACTCACGCACAAATCATTTACATAGATGATTCGGGCAACCAGACACAGGCAAGCAGCGCCCGCTTCTCCAAACAGAAAGAACCGGCATACGCCCTTAAGCCCGTGCCGCTGGAAGACGTGCGCCTCACCGGCAGTCTGTTCGCCGACCGGTACCAGTTGAACCGCAACTACATGATGAGTCTGGACAACTTCAAACTCCTGCAGAATTTCTACAACGAGGCGGGAAGCGAGAAGACGCGCGACGTGATGGTCGGCAAGAACGGCGACCTGAGCGGTTCTTACTGGGGATGGGAATCCCCCAACTGCCAGTTGCGCGGCCATTTCCTCGGTCATTGGTTGTCGGCCGCCGCCTGTATGTATGCCGAAACCGGCGATGAGGGCGTCAGGCAGAAGGCCGACCAGATCGTGGACGAACTGGCGGAGTGTCAGCGGCTCAACGGCGGTGAATGGGTAGGCAGTATTCCTCAGAAGTATCTTTACCTGATGGCCGACGGCGAGAACATCTGGTCACCGCAATACACCCTGCACAAGACCCTCATGGGTCTGTTTGACATGTACCGGTGGACCGGTTCCAGGAAAGCCTTCGACATCCTCGACAAAGCCGCGGACTGGTTTCACCGCTGGACGAAGGAGATGACGGAAAAGGGGAAAGCGTCGGCCGTCTACGGCGGAGAGACCAGCGGTATGTTGGAGATTTGGGCCAACATGTATGCCGAGACGCACGCGCAAAAGTATATCGACCTGATGCAAAGTTACGGCAGTCCGTATATTTTCGCCCAACTGGAGAAAGGCGAGGAGGCGCTTTCCTGCAATCATGCCAACGCCAGTATTCCCTGGTCGCACGGTGCCGCGCGCATGTATGAGGTGACGGGCAATGACGACTGGCGCCGCCTGACTCTCGCGTTCTGGAAAGACGCCGTCAAGGACCGCGAGTCGTTCTGCACCGGCGGACAAAACGCGGGAGAGCACTGGATACCCAAAGGCGAACTGGCGAAGTTTGTCGGCGAAAACAACCAGGAGCACTGTACGGTGTACAACATGATGCGCACGGCCGATTACCTGTTGCGCTGGACGGGCGACGTGGAGTACGCCGACTACATCGAGCGCAATCTTTACAACGGCATTCTGGCCCAGCAGCATCCCCAGACCGGTATGGTGGCCTACTTCCTGCCGATGGCGGCGGGTTACACCAAAGGCGGTGAGAAGGGCTGGGGCGACCCGACGATGGACTTCTACTGCTGCCACGGTTCACTGGTCCAGGCGCAGACGCGCTACCCTGCCTACATTTATTATCAGTCAAAGCAGGGCCTGTTCATCAGTCAGTATATTCCTTCCAGTCTGAAATGGAAATCGGGCGGCACCGACGTGACCGTCTCGCAATCGTTCGCCGCGCAGGAATGGACCGACCAGTACAACGCCTCGCGCTGGCGCATGAAGATTAAGGTGAAGGCAGCGTCGCCCACAGCGTTCGACCTGCAACTGCGTCTGCCGTGGTGGCTCAGGGAAAAGGCCATCGTTAGAATCAACGGTGAGGCGCAAAAGGTGGACCGGCTCAACGGTATCCTTACCCTCTCCCGCACCTGGAACGATGATGAGGTGTATGTGGAATTCCCCAACCGGCTGTACACCGAACCGCTGCCCGGACAGAAGAACACCGTGGCGTTTATGGAAGGACCGATTGTCCTGGCCGGCATCACCGACGAGGACCTGACGCTCAAGGGTGACGTCCACCGGCCGGAAAGTATCCTGCAGTCGGAATACAATCAGGAATACAAGGCCATCCGCTGGACGCAAAGTCATTACAAGACCGTCGGTCAGCAGCACAACATCCGGCTTGTTCCGCTCTACGAAATCGGCAATGAGAAGTATGAGATTTACTTTCAAGTAGGGAGATAAAGATAACGGCGTGTCTTGCGACACGCCGTTTTTCGTGGAACGCTACTCCTCCTTCTTCCCGAACCTGTCGTCAATCTTGACGAAGAAACTCACGACGAAGGTGACGATACAGCACAACATGACGAAAATAAAGAAACGGCGATAGCCGACGGCCTCCTGCAAGGCACCGGCCACCAGACCGGGAAGCATCATGGAGAGGGCCATGAGCGCCGTGCAAAGTGCGTAATGCGATGTCTTGTAGTCGCCCTGACTATAATATATAAGGTATAGCATGTAGGCCGTAAAACCGAAACCGTAGCCGAATTGTTCCACGAAGACACAGGAATTGATGATGAGCAGGTTGTCGGGCATGGCGTATGACAGGTAAATGTAGACGGCGTCGGGAAGCGTAATGGCGCAGACCATCGGCCAAAGCCATTTCTTCAGTCCGTCCTTGCCGGCGCAAATACCGCCGAGAATACCGCCGAGCGTCAGACCGATAACGCCCACGGTGCCCTGCACCAGACCGTATTCCTGGGGCGAAAGGCCCAGACCGCCGTTGTGTCCCTTGTCCAAAAGGAAGAGTGCGGACACCTTGACCAGCAGTCCTTCGGGCATCCGGTAGAGCAACATGAACAAGAGTCCGATGACGGTCTCCTTGAGCGGAAACTTGGTGACAAAGGTTTTGGCCATCTGTTTGAACCCGTCCATGATGGCCGCAGGCTGGACATCACGCGTCACGTCTTCCTTGGGCCGGGGCAGGATGTAGGCGTGCCAAAGCCAAAGGGCGATGAAAAGACCCGTGACGCCATAGAACATCAGACTCCAGGAATACCGGATACTGTTGCGGTATATCACCTGAAGATTGCCGGCTATCATCACCAGGATGCCCTGTCCGAAGATGGTGGCCAGGCGGTAGAACGTACTTCTGATGCCGACGAACAGCGCCTGCTGGTGATTGTCGAGTCCGAGCATGTAGAATCCGTCGGCCGCAATGTCGTGGGTGGCGCTGCTGAACGCCATCACCCAGAAGAAGAACAGCGAGCCCTGCAACCAGAACGACGTGGGAATGGTGAAGGCCACGCCGCCGAAAGCCGCCCCGATGAGCAGTTGCATGGCCGTAATCCACCAGCGCTTGGTCTTCACCAGGTCGATGAACGGACTCCAGAGGGGCTTGATGACCCACGGCAAATACAGCCATGACGTATAGAACGTAATCTCGGCATTGCTCAAGCCCAACTGTTTGTAAAGGACAATCGAGATGGTCATCACGGCCACGTAGGGCAGACCTTCGGCAAAATAGAGGGAAGGCACCCACGTCCACGGATACATTTGTTTTTTGGTCAGCATCTTGTCTTATTTGTAAATTCGCTTAATCGCCGCACCCCGGTAGTAGTGCAGCAGGATTTCATCATAGGTATAGCCTTTCTCGCCCATGACGGCGGCGCCGATTTGGCAAAGGCCCACGCCGTGTCCCCACCCTGCTCCGCGCAGGATGAAATGCCGGGGGATGCCGCCCTCGAGCGGTCCTTCCTCCACCACAAAGGCCGAACTGAGCAGGTGAGTTTCGCTGAGGGCCCGCCGGATCTCCAGTTCCTTGCCGATGGTAAACGTCCTTTCGGTGCCCTCAATCCGCAATTTGCTGATGCGGCCGCTCTTGCCGCGCTCCACCGGAACGAGGGCTTTGATTTGTCCGAAGTCCATTTTCAGGTTGTCCTTCAACAGGCGTTGGATTTCCGCATTGGTATAGGCCACGCGCCAACGGTAGAAGTCGGTCGTCTCCTGGTCATAGTCGTTGAGCACCTGGGAGAGGATTTTCCTGTCACGGGTATTGCAGAACGCGTCGGGCGAACTGTTCATCCAGTGTTCGGCCTGAGCCTCATCGGTCAGGTCGGGCAACGTGCCATCGCCGCCGTCGCGCACCGCGGCGAGATACGGTTTGTGCACGTCTTCCCAACAGGTCTCAAACTCTTCCGTCACGCCACCGCAGCACTTGCTGAAACGGGCGTCGCAGATTTGTTCACCGTCCATCAGGATGCGGCCGCGCGTGGCACGGACGGCTTCCGTCACCTTGGGCGACGTGGCATGCGTGATGCCCTGGTAGCGCTGGCAATGGTCGTCGGCGCAAACGTCGAAGATGACATGGTCTTCCCTGTCGTACCAACGGATGAGTTCATCGTCTTTCTTGACGAACGAGAAGAAATTGTCGCCTCCCTCCTGCATCCGTTTGCGCTTTTCCATCTGAGCCAACAGCCACGAACGGGAAATGACGGCGTGCGCCTTGAGGAATTCGAGCGACGCATCGGCGCTCATCTCACTGGAGATGACGCTTTCCAGATAGTTCTCCACCGGCAATTCGTTGATGGCGCAGATTTTATCCGCCTCCACCACGAGGCGCAACGTTCCGAGAAACGTCTGGGTCTGTTTCCGTTCCCAATGGAAATTGACGCCGATGGTCACGTCGGAAAGCGAGAACGACGCATCGGGACTCTCCGGTTGGAAAGTCAGTTCACGATACTGGTTGCCGTTCCACAGGATACCGCCCTCGGAGAACGACACTTCCTGCGGTCCCGTGATTTCGCCGCCCTTGGCCAGATAGGGCTTGTTGAGCGTGAAGGCGATGCTCTCGCCGCTCACGATACCGACCGTCACCATGGGTTGCTTGCGCATGGAGAGGTCGGTCGCCTCCCGACTTTCCTGCAGTCCCTTTTCGCGCAGGCGCGCCACTAGGGCAGAGAAAGCCTCATCGTCAAGACTGACCTCACGCAAGATGCGCACGCATTCATCGGCGGTCAACTTGTCATAGTCTTCTTTTCGGGGCAGAATCATCAGTCCGCTCATGTCGAGGGCACCCGGAGAGACCATCAACTGACCGTCGCCTTGCGCGCCGTAACAGGCGGGACGGTGCTTGGCGCGCGGGAAGACGACGGTGAGGTAATCCTCGTCCTGCCGCCAGGCCACGATGTTCATCATGGGTTCGGCGTCGTCTTTGCCGACGGTCATCAACTCGCACAGGCGGCGGAACATCCGGGCGTCGGACTTGGCCGTCCTGCTTCGGATGACCAGGGCGGGACAGACGAAGTCGCGCACCACGGCAATGTATTCGTCATCGCTGAGAGAAACCACCACGTCAAGGTTGCGGCTCAGGCGCTGCCAACCGCTCAACAGGGGTAAACCGCTACCGTCGCCCGCCTGCAGATGGAGATGATCGGGGGCGCTTGCGCCGCATTTCGGACCGTTGTAGAACACCATCAGGCGCGGATAGCGCGTGAGCAGGCGGTGAATTTCCTCATAGCACGCACTGACGCGCTGGGGCACATGCCGCCGGGAAGCGACGGTAAAGTGCATCGGAAGGATGGGAAAAGGATTGACCAGCAGGTAATAATCCCCGTCGACCGGTTTGTCCAATTGCTCTTCGGGGCGGTTGGCCCCGCACAGGAAACAGGGTCTTTCGGACAAGGCCGTCTTGTCTATCCTGGCTCCGGTCGACACGATGCGCGCCGGATTGTATTGTTTAATCAGTGTATTGTCACCACAGGAAAGTTCTTCCGTCATCACCTGTTGAAGGGCACGGTACCGCAACCGGGCGTCGTTCCAGAGTTCCAACTGCCGGTCGAAGAAGCGCACGAGCGCCAAGTCGTCCGCGGGAGAATCGCTGTCACGGTTCATCTGTTGCCGAGCCAGGAGTTCCATGGTGCGCAGTCTGTCCTTGTATAAATTGTTGGCATTGATTCTTTCCGTACTGAGCGCCGCGTCACTGTTGCCTCCCCAACGGCGGCACAGGTAGAGTTCATCATAGATTCTGCCGATACGGAAATGCCGGCTGAAGGCCAGTCCCAGGGCGTAATCCTCGCCGTAACTCGTGTTGGGAAAACGGATTTGACGGACTATCGGGGTAAAAAAGGCCCTCGGGGCACCGAGCCCGTTGATGCGCAGAGCGTTGTTGCAACCGTTGTCCTCGGTCCACTCCTTGTGGTCTATCAGTCCGGGAGGCAAGGTGTTCAGGTCGAAGTCGCACATCCGGTAAGACCCGATGACCATCGCTGCCTTCTGCTTGCGGAACGCGTCTACGACCCGTTGCAGCGTTTGGGGTGAACTGTACAGGTCGTCACTGTCCAACTGCACGGCGAAACGGCCGCACCGGCTGTCGTCCAGGGCCAGGTTCCAGCACCCGCCGATACCCAAATCGTCGCGGGAGGGGATGAGGTGGACGAGTCGGCCGTCTTCCGCGGAAAGCCGGGAAAGTATCGCTGTCGTACCGTCGGTGGAATGATTGTCCACCACAATGACGTTATAGGCGAAGGAAGTCTTCTGCGAAAGCGCGCTCCTCACGGCGTCCGCGATGGTCTTCTCACGGTTGAACACGGGAATGATGACCGACGCCTCAAGGTCGAACGGCTGTTCCTCAAAATCGGGAACGAAGTATTTGTCCGTGTCCACCAGTGCGCCTACGGCGTCCAAATGGGCCGTTACCGCCTGTTCCATCTCGACTTGCACATCCCGGTTGCGCGGATTCACGTAGTCGAACTGCCGCTGACCGCTCTGGCGCAAGTCTTTTTCCACTTCCGTATACAGCATTTCGTTCAGGTGGAAAATACTGCCCTTCCTGCTGAGATACAGGCGCAAGTCGTAAAAAGCGGCATAACGCCAGGTGCGTTGCGTTTCCCTGACATAGTCTCTCAGACCGCAGGTGCGCACCAGGACCAACTGGCCGAAGTCGAAATCATCCCTGAGCGAGCCTGCCTGATAATCTATTACCGGGTGGCGGGCGATGTCCTCGCCCTTTTTCTCATACCGGTCGGAATACACCAGCATGGCGCCGGTGTCCTCGGCGGTACGCAAAAAACGCTCCATGGCGAACATGCCCATCCTGACGGGCGTGGTCTTCCTGCTCACGAGCACATAATCGCTCGCGACGTTTTCGGCTATCCTGGCCACGGTGTCCGAGGAGGACAAATCATCTGTCTGAAGAAAACTGCAGTCTTCGGGGGCCGCATCGGCGACGGGCCGGGTGACCAACAGGAAAATATGACGGACGGTTTTCGAAGCGCGCAAGTCGTCAATCAACTCGCGCATCGCCTCCAAATCGTCCATCGGCAGAAAGCAATCGATTCTGTGTCGCATCGGGTTGTCGTTATTTTATGTTCCGGTCGGCTTCCGAATACCGTCCTTTAAGGATGAAAACGGCAGGAAAACGACTTCAACGGGCGAAGATACAATATTTTTTTGAGAGAAAAGGGATTTTTTATTATTTTTGCAGCGTAATCCGACGCAATGGAGACAAAAGAAGTACTTTTAGGGAAAAGTCCCGCCCGGCTCAAAGACATCGTGACCGGTCTGGGTCTGCCGGCGTTCACGGCGACGCAAATCGCCAAATGGATGTACGACAGGCACGTCACGTCCTTTGATGAAATGACCAATCTGTCCAAGGCAGGCAGGGAGAAATTGAAGGAGACTTGCCTTATCGGCGCACTGCCGCCCGTGGACGCACAGCATTCCAAGGACGGGACGGTGAAGTATCTTTTCCCCACCGCTTCGGGAAAGCGGGTCGAGACGGTGTTCATTCCTGATGAGGACAGAGGTACGGTATGTGTCTCGTCGCAGGTGGGTTGCAAGATGAATTGCCTGTTTTGCCAGACCGGCAAACAGGGATTCGAGGGACAACTCACGGTGGCCGACATCCTCAACCAGGTCTATTCATTGCCCGAACGGGACCGGCTGACCAACATTGTCTTTATGGGACAGGGAGAACCGATGGACAATCTCGACGCCGTCCTGCAGGCCACGACCGTGCTGACGGCTCCATGGGGATACGCCTGGAGTCCGAAACGCGTCACGGTGAGCAGTGTGGGCGTGAAAAACCGCCTGAAAAGATTTCTCGACGAAAGCGACTGCCACGTGGCCATCAGCATGCACTCCCCTTTCCCCGGACAGCGGGCGGAACTCATGCCGGCCGAAAGAGGCATGAGCATCACCGAAGTGGTGGACCTGCTCGCACAATACGACTTCTCCCACCAAAGGCGGTTGTCGTTTGAGTACATTGTCTTCGCCGGTGTCAACGACTCCGAGCGGCACGCCAAGGAAATCATCCGACTGCTGAAAGGACTGGAATGCCGCGTCAACCTGATTCGCTTTCACGCCATTCCCGGTGTGAGTCTCCACGGCGCGGGCGAGGACAAGATGGTCCGTTTCCGCGATTACCTGACCCGTCACGGCGTGTTCACCACCATCCGCGCCAGCAGGGGACAGGACATCTATGCGGCCTGCGGTCTTTTGAACACGGCACGGAAGTGACCCTGACCAAGAACAATCCTAACATTATATATACCAAAAAAGATGGAAGACAGAAAAATACGCGTAGCCATTACGCACGGCGATACCAACGGTATCGGATACGAACTGATTTTTAAAACGTTTTCGGCACCGGAGATGCTGGATATCTGCACCCCGGTGATTTACGGTTCACCCAAAGTGGCCGCCTATCACCGCAACGCCCTCGGACTGCAGGTGAATTATCACATCATCAGCAAGACCGATGAGATAAAAGACGGACGCATCAATCTGCTTACGGCCGTGGATGAAGACGTGAAAGTGGATTTCGGACAGGCCACGGACGAATCGGCCAAAGCCGCGCTCAAGGCGCTCGACAGGGCCATGACGGATTTCCGCGACGGCGGATTCGACGCACTCGTCACCGCACCGGCCGGTGCCCAGTTGATGACCGCCGACGGAGTGACCTTCAAAGGTCAGACTTCCTACATCGAGACCAGTATCGGTGACGGCGCCAAACCGTTGACCGTCCTGCTTCACGACACCCTGAGAATCGCCCTGCTCACACCGGCCATGCCGCTCAAGGACGTCTCCGCGGCCATTACGGAAGAGACTTTGGCAAACGGCCTGAAGACATTTCACAAGAGTCTGTGCGGCGACTTGCGCATCGCCAATCCCCGCATCGCCGTGCTCGCACTGAATCCGCAAAAGGAAGACGGCGGTTTCGGACAGGAAGAGGAGAGTGTCATCCTGCCCGTTGTCCGACAGTTGGAGAACGAGGGCATGCAGGTGTTCGGTCCGATGGCGGCGGACGTCTTGTTCGGACAGACCGATTTCAGCGTGTTCGACGGTATCATGGCCCTGTATCAGGAACAAGGTCTCACGCCGTTTAAGGCGCTCGCCACCCAAAGGGGCGTCATTCTGACGGCCGGTCTTCCCCTTGTCCGCACCGAAGCCGACATGTCCGTAGGCTACGACATCGCCGGACGCGGCGAGGCCGATGAGACTTCTTTCCGCCAAGCCGTCTATACGGCGGTGGACGCTTTCCGCTACCGTCATGATTTCACGGCGCCGATGGCCCATCCGCTGCCGAAACTTTATCACGAAAAGCGCGACGAAAGCGAGAAGATCAGGTTTTCCATCCCCAAGAAGAAGGAGAATCCGCCGACGGCATGAAAAAGAAATACCAGAACGCCTTTTTCATTTTCGGCATTGTCGTGCTGGCCGTCATGGTGACCCAACTCGACTTTGCCGAGACGTGGCGCGGTCTGAGACATGCCGGTTATTGGTTTTTTGCCGTCGTCGCCCTTTGGGCTTTCCTGTATCTGTTCAACACTTCCGCATGGTATCTCATCATCCGGGCACAAGGCGAGCGCGTCCCTTTCCACTGGCTTTACCGTATCACGGTGTCGGGATTCGCGCTCAATTACGCCACACCCGGAGGACTGATGGGCGGCGAACCCTACCGCATCATGGCCCTGTCGCCCAAAATCGGGACCGCCAAGGCCACGTCGTCGGTTATCCTTTACGTGATGACGCATATTTTCAGTCACTTTTGGTTCTGGTTGCTTTCCGCCCTGCTCTGTCTTCTCGTGCGGCCCGTCACACCGCTTCTGGCCGTCATTCTGGGTCTGACCGTCCTCTTTTGTCTGGCCGGCATCTTCTTTTTCCTGACGGGATACAAGAAAGGCCTGGCCGTCAAGGCCATGCAATGGTTGGGACATATCCCTTACGTCAGGCGCTGGGCCCTGCCGTTTATTGAGAAACACCGGGAAAAACTGGATGAGATTGACCGCCGCATCGCCGCCCTGCACACGCAAAACCACAAGACATTCCTCGCCTGCGTGGGTCTCGAACTGGCCTGCCGGGTCCTGTCGGCACTGGAAATCCTGTTTATCCTGCTGGTCATCATGCCCGAGGTCAACTACATCGACTGTATCCTGATACTCGCCTTCACCTCGCTTTTCGCCAACATGCTGTTTTTCATGCCCCTCCAACTGGGCGGAAGGGAAGGCGGATTTCTCATGTCGGCCACCGGATTGGGGCTCACGACAAGCGCCGGAATCTTCGTGGCGCTCATCGTGCGTATCCGGGAATTGGTCTGGACGGGCATCGGTCTCATCCTGATTAAATTAGAAAAAAAGTGAATTTTCTGCCAAAATTGCAGTATATCGCCAGAAAAATATGTAATTTTGTCACCCGAACAGACTTTCCCGCAAGGCCAGACACCTGCGGAATTACCTGAAAGATGAATACGACAGAACTTCAACGCGTCAAACAGCGCTACAACATCGTGGGCAATTGTGACCAACTCAACCACGCCCTGGACGTCGCCCTGCAGGTGGCGCCCACCGACTTGAGCGTGCTCATCGAGGGCGAAAGCGGCGTGGGCAAGGAGATTATCCCGCGGGTCATCCACGACAATTCCCCCCGAAGACGCGAGAAATACTTTGCCGTCAACTGCGGTTCGATTCCCGAAGGCACCATCGACAGTGAACTTTTCGGTCATGAGAAAGGGTCGTTCACCGGCGCCATCGGCGAGAGCGAAGGTTATTTCGGCGTGGCCGACAAGGGTACGATATTCCTCGATGAGGTCGGTGAACTGCCGTTGGCCACCCAAGCGCGCCTGTTGCGCGTCCTGGAAAGCGGCGAATACATCCGTGTGGGCGGTCAGAAAATCATGAAGACCGACGTGCGCATCGTGGCCGCCACCAACGTCAACATGCGCAAGGCCATCAGCGAGGGCCGTTTCCGCGAGGACTTATACTACCGGCTCAACACGATTCCCATCCAGATGCCGCCGCTTCGCGACCGCGGCGAGGACATCATTCTGCTCTTCCGGCTCTTCGCCTTGCAGATGGCCGAGAAGTATAGATTGCCGAAAATCACGCTCGCCGATGATGCCCGCGAGGTGCTGCTCCGCTACAAATGGCCCGGCAACGTGCGCCAACTGAAGAACATTACGGAACAGATGAGCGTGCTGAGCGAGAAAAGGGAAATCGACAAAGAGACGCTGCTCAAGTATATTCCCATTGATCCGGAGAGCACCCAACTGGTGATTTCCCCGTCTGCCGGCGGTCATTCCTACGAGAATGAACGGGAATTGCTGTACAAGATTCTGTACGAACTGCGCGGCAACGTGAGCGACCTCAGGCGCGACCTGAACTCCGTGCGCAAGCAATTGGACGAGGCGCGCGACCTGAACGGCGCCGTCGGATTCCGTCATCCCATCCCCGTGGTGGGTACGGCCACGTCGCTGCCCGCCTCCATTTCCCGCACGGAAGAGGCGGAAGCCGAGGAAGTGACCGAATCGGAAAGCCTCAACCTGAGCGACATCGGACGGCAAATGGTGGAGAAAGCGCTGGAGCGTAACGGCGGCAACCGCAAGAAAGCCGCCCGCGAACTCGGCATCAGCGACCGCACGCTCTACCGGAGAATCAAACAATACGGACTCGACAAGAACCAAGATGAATAACAAATCCTTCTTTTCCTTGCGCCGCAAATGGTGGAAAGCGCTGGCCGTCATCGCCGTCATCACGCTGACGGCGTGCAGTGTGTCGTACAAGTTCAACGGCGCCAGCATCGATTACACCAAGACGAAGACCATCACCATTGTCGATTTCCCCATCAGAAGCAGTTATGTATGGGGTCCGATGGCATCGATTTTCAACAATCAGCTCAAGGATATCTTCGCCAATCACACCAAACTCATCCAGGTGAAGCGCAACGGCGACTTGCAGATTGAAGGCGAAATCACGCAGTACAGTCAGCGCAACAAGTCGGTGTCGAGCGAAGGTTCGTCGGCGCAGGTGGAGCTTTCCATGACCGTCAACGTCAGGTTTACCAACCGCGTCAACCACGACGAGGACTTCGAACGCCAGTTCAGCGCCTCGCAATACTACGACTCCAACTTAAGTCTCAACTCGGTGCAAGAGGAACTGGTCACCCAAATGGTGAAGGACATCACCGACCAAATCTTCAACGCCACCGTAGCCAACTGGTAATCAGCATGAATATCGTCCGACTCATACAGCATCCCGAACTCCTGGACCGGCAAACGCTCTACGACTTGCGTTCGCTGTTGGCCCGGTATCCGTATTACCAACCGGCCCGACTGCTGATGCTTCACAATCTGTACGTGCTCCACGACGGCGAGTTTGATGAGGAATTGCGCCAGGCGGCCATCAACATCACCGACAGAAAAGTGATATTCAAGTTGGTCGAGGCAGGTCATTATGAGTGGAAAACGCCCGAGAAACCGGCCAAGAACCGGAAGAAGCACACGGGAAGCCGCACGCTTTCGCTTATCGACAACTTCCTCGACACGCTGCCGGTAGAGAACGAAAAGGGACGGAAGGTGAAGCGGAAGCCCACGCCGGCCGACGCGGCGGTGGATTATGTGTCGTATCTTTTGGAGGCAGAAGAGGACAAAATCGAGGGAACCGGCACGGCGCCGCAAATGAAAGGACAAAGTCTCATTGATGATTTCATCAGTCAGGAAGGCGGCAAAATCCAACTCAAAGAGATGCCGGAGTATGTTCCCGAGACGCAGGAAGAGGAGGATGACGCCGAATTGTCGGGCGCCGGATTCTTCACCGAAACACTGGCGCGCATCTATATCCGTCAGGGCAGATATGAGAAAGCTTTAGAAATTATTAAGCGATTAAATTTGAATTATCCGAAAAAAAGTGCTTACTTTGCAGACCAAATCCGATTTTTGGAAAAATTGATTGTCAATAACAAGAAAAATAACAAGAAAAATAAGTAAACATGTTGTACACATTATTGATTATTCTGATTGTCCTGGTTGCCATTCTCATGATTGGTATCGTACTGATTCAGGAATCAAAGGGAGGTGGTCTCAACTCCAACTTCAACGCGCAAAACGCCATCATGGGCGTAAGAAAGACCACCGACTTCATTGAAAAAGCCACATGGGGCCTGGCCATTGCCATGGTTGTCATCAGCGTGCTTTGCGCTTGGGTGGCCCCCACGGCCAACAGCGAGCAGAGCGTCATGGAGAAGAGCGCCATCGAAGCGCCGGCCACCAACCCGAACAACACGCCGGGATTCGGTGCCAGCCAGCAGCAAGCGCCCGCGGCTCAAGCCGCTGAAGGTGCGGTAAAGCAGGCTGAGGGCGCCGCAAAGCAGGCTGAGGGTACCGCAAAGCAGGCTGAAACAGCCCCCGCCGCTTCTCAAAAAGCACCTGCTGCAAAGCAATAAGATGCAAAAACATCGGGATTTATTTGGTCTTTTCAGATAAATCCCGTATCTTTGCACCCGCTTAAAAAGAACACGGTGCCCGTAGTTCAGTTGGTTAGAGCGTCAGATTGTGGTTCTGAATGTCGTGGGTTCGAGTCCCACCGGGCACCCTCCAAGAATGAAATCCTGTAAGTCACACTTACAGGATTTGTTGTTTTCTGCCGGATGCCGACGCCCAATCCTCAACTTTCAATAATGACAAAACGCATCACTCCCCTGCCGGCATTGCCGACAGGGGAGTGATGTAGCGGGGGTGGGGCACGATCCCACGACCTCCGGATTATGAATCCGACGCTCTAACCAGCTGAGCTACCCCGCCTTGTTTTTGCGGATGCAAAGGTAACACAAAGTTTTGAATACACAAAATATTCCCCAAGTTTTTTTGTTTTTCCCGAAAAAAGGTTTATTTTTGTGCCAGACTAACCGGTTATTATCCCTTGCTTATGAAAAAGAAACAAATCAATATAGAACGCACGCTCAGATCAAAGGCCGGAGGAATCATCTGGGGGTTTATCTCCGAACCGCACGGTCTGAGCCGGTGGCTGGCCGATGACGTCACGCTCGACGGCGATCTGATGACTTTCACCTGGGGCGATCCGCTCAAGGAGCACGAGACAAGAACGGCCCGCGTACTGGAAGTGGTCAAGAACTGTTGCCTGAAATTACGCTGGATTGACGATGAAGACCCCGACAGTTATCTGGAATTGCGCATGTCGCGCAGTGACTTGACGGGTGATTACCTGCTCGCCATCACCGATTTCGCCCAAGAAGACGACACGGATTCCATGATACAAATCTGGGAAGACAACCTGGAGCGCCTGCACCGCGCCAGCGGTTTGTTATAAAAAATGATAAAACGGGCGTTTTCTGCCCTTTTTGTCCTACCTTTGCACGCTGATTCGCGGCAAGACGCCGCCATCCTCTCAGGACAACCATGTTCCGGATTAAGAAATTAGACAAGTTTATCGCCCGCCAGTTTGGTTTGTTGTTCATAGGAACCTTCTTCATCTGCCAGTTTGTGCTGATGATGCAATTCTTATGGCGCTACGTGGACGAACTCATCGGCAAGGGTCTGAGCGTGGAAGTCCTGGCGCAATTCTTCTGGTACATGGGGCTGATGCTTGTACCGCAAGCCCTGCCGCTGGCCATTCTGCTGTCTTCCCTCATCACTTTCGGCAATCTGGGAGAAAGTTCCGAGCTCACCGCCATCAAGGCGGCGGGCATCTCGCTTATGCAAGCGTTCCGTTCGCTCATCGTCATTACCGTCATCGTGATGCTGGGATCATTTTATTTCCAGAACAGAATCGCGCCTTTGGCCAATCAGAAAATCACCCAACTCCTGATTTCCATGAAGCAGAAAAGTCCGGAACTGGAGATTCCCGAGGGCATTTTCTACGACGGCATTCCCAATTGCAACCTGTATGTGGAGAAGAAAGACCTGGAGACGGGTATGCTCTACGGCATCATGATATACCGGATGACGGAGAGTTATGAGGACGCCGCCATCATCCTGGCCGATTCGGGCATGCTGCAATCCACCGCCGACAAGAAGCACCTGTTGCTCCATCTCTACAGCGGTGAGTGGTTTGAGAACATGAAAGCGCAGGAACTGGCAGGCAGCGCCGCCGTGCCCTACCGGCGCGAGACGTTTGCCAAGAAGAAAATCGTCATCGACTTTGACGGTGATTTCAACCTGGCCGACGCCAACACGCTTTCCAACAACGCCCGCGGAAAGGGTTTGGCGAAAATCAGTCACGACATCGATTCCCTCAATCACGAGTATGACAGCATCGGCCGCCGGTATTACGAAGACGCCATGAGAGGCAGTTATCAGATGCCGCCGATCAGCAAGAAAGACTCCGCCAGGGCCGTGCAAACCGCCCGGGCCAAGGACTTCAAGATGGATTCCGTGTTCGGGCGGCTGTCGAACGAAAAGAAAATCGAGGCGCTCAACACGGCCCTCGGCAATGTCAACCAGCAGGCGGCCGACCTGGATTTTAAGGCGATGCTGACTTCCGACGGTGACAAAATCATCCGCCAGCACAAGATTGAGGCCATCAACAAATTCACGCTGGCCCTCTCCTGTCTGATATTCTTCTTCATCGGCGCACCGCTCGGCGCCATTATCCGCAAGGGCGGACTGGGCGTTCCCGTCATTATCTCCGTCCTCGTGTTCATTATATATTATATATTGGACAACACCGGATACCGTATGGCCCGCGGCGGCATGTGGGCCATCTGGTTCGGCAAGGCGCTGGCGCCGGCCGTTCTCATTCCCACGGCGGCGTTCGTCACCTGGAAAGCCATCAACGACTCGGCGGTATTCAACATGGACGCCTACAAGAATTTCTTCATGAAACTCTTGGGTCTGCGCCTCAAGCGGCACGTTTTCGGCAAGGAAGTCATCATCGAAGACCCGCACTACACGGAAGACGCCGCCACCCTGACGCGCATCTCGGAAGAAATACGCGACTACGCCACGCGCCACCGGCTGGTCAGCGCGCCCAATTGGGTGAAAGTGTTCTTCCATTACGAGCCCGACCACGAGATAGAACGCATCAATGAAGAACTGGAAAGCGTCATCGACGACCTGTCGAACACGAAGGACAAGGTGGTACTGGCCGAACTCAACCATTACCCCGTGCTCTCCGACAAGGCGCACACACGGCCTTTCGACCGCCGGTGGATGAACATTGCGGCCGCGATTATCGTGCCCGTAGGTCTGTTTCTCTACTTCCGCATGTGGCGTTTCCGCCTCCGGCTGGCCCGCGACCTGAAGACCGTCAGTGCGACCAACGGACGGATGGTCAGCCGCATCAGGACATTGACGGAGAAAAAAGCATGACAAGACACCAACTTTATATAAATAAGGTAAAATGGATACATTCAAACTCAGCAGTATAGAAGAGGCGGTGGCCGACTTCAAAGAAGGCAAATTCGTGATTGTCGTCGATGATGAGGATCGCGAAAACGAGGGCGACCTGATTATCGCGGCCGAGAAAATCACCGCCGAGAAAGTCAACTTCATGTTGAAATACGCGCGAGGCGTGCTCTGTGCACCGATTACCATCAGCAGGTGCGAGGAACTGGCCCTGCCGCATCAGGTACAGGACAACACGTCGGTGCTCGGCACGCCGTTTACCGTGACAGTGGACAAACTGGAAGGATGCGCCACCGGCGTGTCGGCCCACGACCGCGCCGAGACCATCAAGGCGCTCGCCGACCCTGCGTCCACGCCCAAGACCTTCGGTCGTCCTGGTCATGTCAATCCGCTTTATGCGCAAGACAACGGCGTGTTGCGCCGGAGCGGCCACACCGAAGCCGCCATTGACTTGTGCCGGTTGGCCGGACTCTACCCCGCCGGCGCCCTGATGGAAATCATGAACGAGGACGGGACGATGGCGCGCATGCCCCAACTGATGAGACTCGCACAGGAATGGGACATGAAAATCATCACCATCAAAGACATGATTGCCTACCGGCTTCAGAAGGAATCCATCATCGAAGTGGGCGACGAGGTGGACTTGCCCACCGATTACGGCCACTTCCGGCTCATTCCCTTCCGTCAGGCCAGCAACGGACTGGAGCACATGTGTCTCGTGAAAGGCGAATGGAAACCCGACGAACCCGTCCTGGTGCGCGTCCATTCATCCTGCGCCACGGGCGATATCCTCGGCAGCAAGCGCTGCGACTGCGGTGAACAGTTGCACAAGGCCATGCAGATGATTGAGAAAGAAGGCAAGGGCGTGGTGGTCTACATGCAGCAGGAAGGCCGCGGCATCGGTCTGATGAACAAGATTGCGGCCTACAAACTGCAGGAAGAGGGCTACGATACGGTGGACGCCAACATTCATTTGGGATTCAAACCCGACGAGCGCGACTACGGTTGCGGCGCCCAAATGCTGCGCCACATAGGCGTCCACAAGATGCGCCTCATCACCAACAACCCCGTGAAACGGGTGGGGCTGGAGGCCTACGGACTGGAAATCGTGGAGAACGTACCCATCGAAATCACGCCCAACGAGTACAATTTCAAGTACTTGAAGACGAAACAGGACCGCATGGGGCACACCCTTCACCTGAAATAATTGTAAGCGGAATTGCGAAAAAAGGCAAATTCTGTCACTTTCCTTTCGCTTTCAAGAATAAAATGCGTACCTTTGTGCGCATTTTTTTAGTAAATTATCCTAAAACATGGCACAATTATCAGACAGACTAAACCGTCTGGCCCCCTCCGCCACCCTGGCAATGTCGCAAAAAAGCAGTGAAATGAAGGCGCAGGGCATCGACGTCATCAACATGAGCGTCGGAGAGCCCGATTTTGACACGCCCGACCACATCAAGGAAGCGGCCAAACAGGCGACGGACGACAACTTCACGCGTTATTCTCCCGTACCGGGCTACATGGAGCTCCGACAGGCCATTGCCCGAAAACTCAAGCGGGAAAACGGTTTAGACTACACGCCGGCGGAGATTCTGGTGTCCAACGGTGCCAAGCAAAGCGTCTGCAACACCGTCATGGCGCTTGTCAATCCGGGTGACGAAGTCATCATTCCCGCCCCTTATTGGGTGAGTTACCCCCAAATGGTGAAACTCGCCGGCGGCAATCCCGTCTTCGTTCAGGCCGGATTCGATCAGAATTTCAAGATGACCGCGGCGCAATTGGAAGCCGCCGTCACGCCCAAGACACGCATGCTGATTCTCTGTTCGCCCAGCAATCCCACGGGCAGCGTCTATTCCCGGGAGGAATTGCAGGCATTGGCCGAGGTGATTCTCCGTCATGACGACCTGTATGTGCTGGCCGATGAAATCTACGAGCATATCAATTATAAGGGAAAGCACGAGAGCATCGCCCAATTCCCCGGCATGAAAGACCGTACCATCGTGGTCAACGGCGTGTCCAAAGCCTACGCCATGACCGGTTGGCGCATCGGTTACATCGCCGCCCCCGAATGGATCGTCAAGGGATGCAACAAGTTGCAGGGTCAGTACACCAGCGGTGCCTGCTCCGTGAGCCAGAAAGCAGCCGAGGCCGCCTACAACGCCCCGCAAGACTGCGTGGAAGAAATGCGACAGGCCTTCCAGCGCCGCCGTGACCTGATTGTGGCCCTGACCCGCGAGATTCCCGGTCTGGAGGTCAACGAGCCCGAAGGCGCTTTCTATCTGTTCCCCAAATGCAGCAGTTTTTACGGCAAGAGCGACGGCCAGACCACGGTCAACAACGCCAACGACTTCGCTCTCTACCTCCTGGAAAAGGCACATGTGGCCACCGTCGGCGGCGACGCTTTCGGCGACCCGGACTGTTTCCGCATGAGTTACGCCACGAGCGATGACAATATCCGGGAGGCCATCCGCCGCATCAAAGAGGCCTTGGGCAAGTTGCAATAACGCCCGAAACACACCGCCGGCAAACGGAGGTCGCGATTTTGCGAATTATTCCGTTAAATCTTCTTAATTGTGGCGGTTGTTTCCGTTTAATTGCTATCTTTGCCAATCGATAAACGCGAGATTTTACATTAAACCATTAACAAATAACTAAAATTTAAACATTTAAAATTATGGCAACTACACAAAAGACAGCAAGCCCCAAGAAAAAATCGGGCTTCCAGGGTGTTCGCGCAGCTTTTTGGATCATCGTCGTATGTTTCATCATCGCTGTTTGTTTCTACAAATTCTTCCTCGGTGACGGCAGCCACTTCGTAGGTGGTGACAATACCGGAGCCGTGCTCAACAGCAACATCTGGGGAACCATCTATAAAGGTGGTATTGTGGTGCCTGTGATTCACACGCTCCTGCTGACGGTCATCGCCCTCTCCATCGAGCGCTGGCTGGCTCTCCGCACTGCTTTCGGAAAAGGTTCCTTGAGCAAGTTCGTGGCCAGCATCAAAGAGGCGCTGAAGAACAAGGATTTTGACAAGGCTCAGCAGCTTTGCGACAAGCAGAAGGGTTCCGTAGCCAATGTGGTTTCCGCTTCTCTGAACGCTTACAAGGAGATGGAAAGCACCACGGGTATCAAGAAGGGACAGAAGGTAGCCAAGATCCAGCAGGCTCACGAAGAGGCCACGCAGCTTGAGATGCCGACCCTGACGATGAACCTCCCGATCATCGCAACAATCGTAACGCTGGGTACTTTGACCGGTCTGCTCGGTACTGTAACGGGTATGATCAAGTCATTCGCCGCCCTGGCAGCCGGTGGTGGCGGTGACTCTCTCGCTTTGTCAACCGGTATTTCCGAGGCTTTGATCAACACCGCATTCGGTATCGCAACTTCTTGGTGCGCCGTTATCGCTTATAACTACTACACCAATAAGATTGACAAGTTGACCTACGCCCTCGACGAAGTTGGTTACTCAATTGCTCAGACTTACGAAGCAAATCACGCAGAAGAGGCTTAATTTTTGCTAACCCTTTAAAATTTTATCGCTATGGGTAAAGTAAAAATTAAGAAGAACGACGTCTGGATCGACATGACTCCTATGTCGGACGTGATGGTGCTCCTTCTGACCTTCTTCATGTTGACGTCCACGTTCGTGAAGAATGAGCCGGTAAAGGTGGTCACCCCAGGTTCGGTGTCGGAAATCAAGGTGCCGGAGTCAGACGTGCTGAATATTCTTGTCAACAAGGACGGCAAGGTATTCATGAGTATGGACAAAGTCACGGACTTGGAGAATACGCTGAGTTCGATGACGGATAAGTTCGGTGTACAACTGAACGGTGAGCAAATCAAGAAGTTCAAGGAAGACGCCATGTTCGGCGCGCCGATGAACGTTCTCGGTGAATATCTGAATCAGCCGAAGGAGAAGATGGGCGAAGTGCTCGCTGCCTTGGGCATTCCTACAGACAGTATCGAGGGCGAAGGCGGTGCGAAAGGCATGAGCGAGTTCCAGAGCTGGGTGCAATCGGCCATCGACGCCGCCGACATGGACGGCCGCGACATGAAGATTGCCATCAAAGCCGACGAGAAAACGCCTTACAGCGTTATCAAGAAGGTGATGTCTGAACTCCAGGATATGGAGCAGAACCGCTACTACTTGATTACATCGTACAAAAAAGTGGAGGAATAAGCATGGCCAAGAAGAAAGAAAGCAAACAGAAAAAGATGAATGTCCGCGTCGACTTTACGCCGATGGTGGATATGATGATGCTTTTGATTACGTTCTTCATGCTCTGTACTTCATTGAGCAAGCCGCAGACCATGCAGCTGACGATGCCGAGTAACGACAAGAACGTGAACGAAAAGGACAAGAACGCCACGAAGGCTTCCCAGACCATCACGATCTATCTGGCTGAAGGCGACAAGATTTATCACGTGGACGGACTGCCCAACTACGGTGACCCCTCCTGTCTGAAGGAGACCACTTGGGGCAAGGACGGCATCCGCAAAATCCTGATTGAGCATAAGATTGAGGACGGAACGATTCCCGTTGCCAAGATTATGCTGGCCAAGCAGAAGCTGGATCAGAAGAAGCTTGAGAATCCCAACATGCCCGACAGTGTTTACCAGAAGGAGTTGGAGAAGATCAAGGACGGTGATATCGGCGAGCCCGAGAAAGTTCCGACCATGACGATCATCATCAAACCGACCGACAAATGCTCTTATAAGAACATGGTCGATGCTCTGGACGAAATGCAGATTTGTAGCATTGGTAAGTACGTGATTGACAAGATCACACCCGAGGACGTGAAATTGCTCAAGTCCAAAGGTATTGATACGAGCGCAGAACCGACGTCTGACAATTAAAGATTACTACTATGGCAAAAATAGATTTGGTACAAAACGATTGGGTGGACCTCGTGTTTGAAGGAAGAAACCAGAACTACGGCGCATACAAGCTCCGTAAAGGCACTTCCAAGCGTAATATCCTCGCCATCATCATCATGCTTGCAATGGCTGCCATCATTGCTTCGCTTATCGGTATCAACGCCATCATCGAGGCCAACAAGCCCAAGGTGGCCGTGACCACGGGAGTCGAATTGTCCAACCTGGCCAAGAAAGAGGCCAAGGTGGAGAAGAAGGAGCCCGTGAAAGTGGAGCAGCAGAAGCCCGTGCAAGAAGTAAAGAGCTCTATTAAGTTTACCGCTCCTGTCATCAAGAAGGACTCTGAGGTGCGCCCCGAGGACGAAATGAAGTCGCAGGAAGACCTGACCAAGACCAACACCGCTATCGGTGCCTTCAACGTTGAGGGCAACTCCGACAAGGGTGAGGTGCTCAAGGCCGAGCAAGAAATCGCCCAGCCCGAACCGCCGAAGGTGGAGGAAAACAAGGTGTTCGACGTGGTGGAGGAAATGCCTTCCTTCCCCGGTGGTAACGCCGCGTTGATGTCTTATCTGTCGAGCAACGTGAAGTACCCCGTTGTAGCACAAGAGAATGGTGTGCAAGGCCGCGTGGTCGTAGGTTTCGTGGTAGAGAAAGACGGTAGCGTGAGCGACGTGAAAGTCGTCCGCTCGGTAGACCCGTCGCTTGACAAGGAAGCCATGCGCGTGGTGAAGAGCATGCCGCGTTGGAACCCGGGCAAGCAGAACGGTTCTGCCGTCCGCGTGAAGTACAACGTGCCTGTGTTGTTCAGATTACAGTAAACCCGTTTATGAGAAACTTATCCTATATTTTATTAGGATTCCTTATCGCTGCCGGTGTTTTGACTTCCTGTAAAAAGGAGTCAAAACTAGGCAGGACAGATACCTATTCGTCAGGGGCGATTCAGTTCGCCTCTGACGAAAGTTTTAGTCCTATCATCGAAGAAGAGCGGGAAGTCTTCGAAAGTATTTACACCAAAGCCAAGGTCAATCCCATCTACACCAATGAGATGGATGCCGTCAATCTGCTGATGAAAGACAGCATCTGCCTGGTCATCACCTCCCGCAACTACACGGAGACAGAACTCAAGAACCTGCGCGACCGCAACTTCATGCCGCGGGCCATCCCCCTGGCTTACGACGGTCTGGCGCTCATCGTCAACAACAGCAATCCCGACACCTGCATTACCGTGGATGAAATCAAACAGGTGCTTCGCGGAGAAGTCAAGACCTGGAGCCAGCTCCGGCCGGGTTCGAAGAAAGGCGACATTCTCGTCGTCTTCGACAAGGAAAAGTCGAGCACCGTCCACTACTGCGTGGACTCCCTGCTCAACGGCACGCCCATCAACAGTCCCAACATCGCCGCCGGCATGAATTCGGCCGATGTCATTGATTATGTGGAGAAGACGCCCAACGCCATCGGCATCATCGGAAGCAATTGGCTCAACGACCGCCGCGACTCCACCAACACTACGTTCAAGAAACAAATCAAGGTCATGTCGGTAAGCCGCATGGACAAAGCCACGCCCATGAACAGTTGGAAACCGTATCAGGCCTATCTCTATAACGGCAACTATCCCCTCGTGCGTACGATGTACGCCCTGCTCAACGACCCCATCAACGGTCTGCCCTGGGGATTCGCCCAGTTTATCGCCTCCCCCAAGGGCCAGTTGATCATCTTCAAGGCCGGTCTGTTGCCCGTCCAGGGCAATGTCGTGTTCCGAGATGTCAACGTGAGTCAGTAAGGGGCGTTAAACTTTTTCGGATTTGAAACGTCATTAAGATTGTAAACAGTATATACCGGACGATAACTTAAAACAGACGATTATGAAAGCAATCAAATATGTAGTAGCAGGTGCGCTTTTGTTCGGATGGAGCGCCACCGCAACGGCTCAGGACTACAAGTCAGACCTGAACGTTGTCACCAAAGCCATTCAGGCCAAATCAGCCGACATGAAAGAACAGGTGAAGAACTATTCCAAGAACTACAAGAAGAACGGTCCCGCCCTCGCAGGTCTGGCCCGTGCCTTCTATGAGGCCAAGGACACTGCCAACGCCAAGAAATGGGCCGAGGAAGCCATTTCACGCGACAAGTCGTGCGGCGACGGTTATATCCTGCTCGGCGACTTGGAAGTGCTCAAGGACGATGGCGGTGCCGCCGCAAGCTGGTATCAGAACGCCATCACCATGGACCCGAAAAACCCCAAGGGCTACATCAAATACGCCAGTATCTACCGCGGCCGGAGTCCGGAGGAGGCTGTCAAGAAACTGGAGGCGCTCCGCCAAATTATGCCCGACTATCCCGTTGACGCCGAGGCAGCCCACTTCTTCTACGGCGCCCGCAAGTACGATAAGGCACTGGAGTATTACGGAAAGGTCAACATGGACGTGCTGGAAGACAACCAACTGCGCGAGTATGCCCTGGCCGGCTACTTCTCGGGCAACAACGACAAGAGTCTTGAGGTGTCCACCTTCGGCAACAAAAAGTTCCCGCGCGACGCGGTGTTGAACCGTATGACGTTCTACAACTCGCTGGCCAAGAAAGACTACCCCACCGCCATTACTTTCGCTGACAAGTTGATCAACGCTTCCGACAGCGCCAAACTCATTGCCCGCGACTATACCAACTACGGTCACGCCTACATGGGCGACAAGCAGTACGACAACGCCGTGAGCATGTTCCGCAAGAGTATGGAGATGGAGGAAGACCACGAACTCCACAAACTGATTTCCGACGCTTATTCGGAGAAAGGTGACATCGACAACGCCCTCGAGGCCTACAACACCTACGTGAGCAAGAAGGCCAATCCGACGTCGGGCGACTACATGTCGCTGGCCGCCATCTACACCAATGCCGCCGAGAAGGTAGGCGACGTGTCCACCAAGGAGAAATATCTGAAGAAGGCCGACGACGTCTATGCCCAACTCATTCAGAAGAATCCCGACTACGAGGCATACGGCACCTACATGCGCGCCACCATCAACGGTCAGATGGACCCTGACTTCAGCAAAGGTCTTTCCAAGCCCTACTGGGAGAAACTCATCAATATCGTGAACGGTCACGCCACGAAGGGCAGCAACGACACCGGTTATCTGAAGGCCGCCTACTACAACCTGGGCGCCATCGCCTACACGGCCGGCAACAAGGATACGGGCGACGGCTACATGCGCCAACTGTTGGAAGTGGATCCCGACAACGAAACGGCCAAGAGCATGCTGGGTATTCAGTAAGAAATCCATGTCATCCCATACAAAGCAGGTGTGCCTGAGTGGCACACCTGCTTTTTTGTCTGCCCCGTCTGCCGGCCGGAAGAATCACCACCGGAAGACGTCTTCCTGACAACCGGCAAAAAAAGTGGGGTTGCCCGTCGGGCAAACCCACCACCATTTGCTTTACAGCAATGTTTCTTTATTCCGGAAGACTGATAGCCTCAGACGGACAAACGTCAGCACAAGTGCCGCACTCCGTGCAAACTTCCGGGTCAATGGAATACTTCTCGCCCTCAGAGATAGCTCCGGCGGGACATTCATCGATACAAGTACCGCAAGCGATACAATCTTCACCAATTACGTAAGCCATAATGTTCTTATTTAATATGTTAAACTTGTTATTTCGTAGAATACCTTCTTTTAAGTGATGCAAAGGTAGAAATTAATTTTAAAATACCTAATAATAATGAGAGAAAACTGATTAATTTATACATTATCGAAATAATCAGGACACAATAACCAAGGCCGGAATGCCGTTATATAAGCAATGAAAAGAATATTCTGCCTAATAGCGATGAGCCTCATGGCATGGCAATCGCTTTCCGCACAGGAAAGAAGCGTGGAAAACCGCCCCTATACCGACCTCCGGCCGTTCCACTTCGGCGTGGTGGTGGGTACACACCTGCAGGACATCGAACTGATGAACGTGGGGCCGCAAGTGATTACCGCGGAAGACGGCACCACGACCGACGCCCTCGTCACGACCGACCAGGACCGTTGGGACCCCGGATTCACCGTCGGCGTACTCGGCGAGTTCCGCCTGAGCAAGCATTTCCAGTTTCGCATCGCGCCCGCCATGTATTTCGGAACGCGCCATTTCACGTTCCACAATCTGCTCGAGACCGATGCGTCGGGCAATCCCATAGAACAGCGGCAGGACCTGAAGACAGCCTATATCTCCACGGCGATGGACCTGATTTTCGCCGCCCCGCGCTTCAACAACCACCGTCCCTACGTCATCGCCGGTCTCAACCCGATGCTCAACCTGTCGTCCAAGGAGGACGATTACCTCAAACTGAAACGGTATGACGTGTTCTTTGAAGTGGGCGTGGGCTGCGACTTCTACCTCCCCTTCTTCAAGCTCCGCCCCGAGGTGAAGTTTCTCTACAGTCTGATGAACAGTCTCGACACTAATCATGGCAGCAAAATCAAGGACATGAGTATGCTGCCCTACACCAATTCCGTGTCCGAAGCCCACAGCAAGATGGTGGTGCTTTCGTTCTATTTTGAATAAGATTTAACGTTCTCAAACCACCCCGCCTACGGCACGAGGCTGTGTCAAAACAGACATGGCCTCTAAATATAGCCGTCAAGTATTGCGATAAGTAGATGAATCATCGGCTGGAGCGAGGCGTTAAGTAAAAACGTTTCGTTCAACTACTTGAACGAAACGATGATTTCCCCTACCCACACGGCATGCTTCCCCTCATGATCCACCGGCACGGCCTTGCCGTCCATGTTGTCCACATACATGAGTTCTTTCAGATAAGAGTGGGAATGACCGCCTAGCACCAGGTCGATGTTCCGGCTGTGGGATATCATATACTGGTCGTCCTGCCCGCCTAATTTCCATCCCAGGTGCGACAGACAGATGACATAGTCGCAATGTTTCTTCTTTTTCAGGTAGGTGGCCGTCTCCAGCGCCTTCTCGGCCGGGTCGGAATAGACCACGCCCCGGCAGTTTCTGCTGTCCACGAGTCCCTCTATCTTGGGCGCCACGCCGAAGATACCGATTTTAAGACCGGCCCGGCGGATGATGATGTATGGTTTGACCGTACCCTCCACCGGCGTTCCGGTAAAGTCGTAGTTGGCACAGACAATGGGGAATTTCGCCAGGCGAAACAGACGCGCCATGTTGTCCAGGCCGTAATCAAACTCATGATTGCCGATGGTGGCGGCGTCATAGCCCATCATGTTCATCAGTCCCACTTCCACTTCACCCTTATAAATAGAATAATAAGGAGAACCTTGCGAGAAGTCGCCGCAGTCGAGCAACAGCAGGTCGGGATGCTCCGCGCGCTTTTTCTTCACCAGCGCGGCCCGCCTCAGGTATCCGGCGCGGCCCGCCAGGGCAGTATCCGCCAAGTGGGCGTTGAGCGGCAGGATTTGACTGTGCGTGTCGCTCGTGTGCAATATGGTCAGTGTCTTCTGTTTGCCTTGGGCCGACACCGTGGCGGCCATGAGCAGCAAACCTGTCATCAGGGACAAAAATCTTCTCATCTTCATCTTGTTTTCATTGAATGGTAATTCTGCCTTCCAACCTGCTGCCGACCTTTTTGCCTTCGGCCGTCTGCTGTTTGAAATACTCCCGGATAATGTAGCGCACGTTGCTCTGTTCGTCCTGCGGTGAATTGACGTCGTGCCCTTTGCCCAAAGCCTTCAGTCCGTCATTGCCCTGGGCCAGGTAGTCGAGCGTCGCCACGCGGTAAAAGCCCTGCGGGTCGATTTCCTTACCGCCCAGGCGGGCCGACACCAACTGTCCGTCTGCGGTCATCACCAGCGCCACGCCGTGGCTGACACCCTCACCGCCGCGACGCACCACCTGCCGAAACAGTTCCATCGTCTCCTCGCCCGTGAGCGTCAGAAAACAGATTTTGTTCTCAAAGGGGGCCACGTCCACGATGTCGCCCCACGTCACGGCGCCTTCGGCCAAGGCCGCACGGATGCCGCCCATGTTGTAGACGGAGAAGTCGGGCTGCTCCTGATAGAAGCGCGCGCCCCACATGAGGATGTCGCAAAGCAGGTTGGAGAGTTTGCCTTCCGGTTGAGCCTTCTCCATATACTCCCCGGTATAGCCCACCACCGGACTCATCAGGCTGTCCACTTTCTGTCTGTACGGTGCCAGGAAGGCGGTGGCCTCAGCGTCGGGACGGGCATCGTAGCGGGCATCCACCAGCAGGCGGTCGCGCGAAGTGTCCACGACCTGGTGGCGCTGCGTATGACATGCCGTCAGCGCCAGCACACCGATGATGCCCGAAAGAATAGAATAACGGTTTCTCATAACTTCAGAATGTTTCTGCACAAAAATAGTGAAAGTCCGCCAACTGACCAAAAATTAGACAAATAATTTGGTCAATCGGGAAATTACCCTTACCTTTGCACCGCTTTTTCGACGTAACCTATGGCAGGAAGAAGAGTAGCCTCGCTATGTTGCGCGGAACCATAACCAATTAAACTACCATTACAATGGATTTGATTAAAGTTGCTGAAGAAGCTTTTGCCACCGGCAAAAAATTCCCCGAGTTCAAGTCGGGTGACACCATCACCGTTGCTTACAAGATTATCGAGGGCTCCAAAGAGCGTATCCAGCTCTACCGCGGCGTCGTCATCAAAATCTCCGGACACGGTGACAAGAAGCGTTTTACCGTGCGTAAGATGTCGGGTACGGTAGGTGTGGAGCGTATTTTCCCCATCGAGTCGCCCAACATCGAGAGCATCGAAGTGAACAAGCGCGGTAAAGTACGTCGCGCCAAGCTCTATTACCTGCGTAAGCTTACCGGCAAGAAAGCCCGTATCGCAGAGAAGAGAACGCCGATCAAAGAAGAAAACGCCTAACCGCTTCACACGGCAGAAAACAAAAGACCATCCGTATCGCACGGATGGTCTTTTTCGTTCAGGCCTTTTGAGAAGCCTCATCGCTTACTTTTTTTATCGTCTTATTACTCAAGAGGCTGGCAAGACCCGACGGGCACCCACGTAGCGGCGGGCATAATAGCCGTCGGTAGACTCATTCACGCGCACGCCCTGACTGGTACTGGCGTGAATAAAGGAGAACGTTCCCCGCTTTCTGTCCACATCCACCACGATTCCCACATGGCCGACGCCACGACCGGAACGCGGACTGGTGAAAAACACCAGGTCGCCTTTACGCAAGTCACCGCGCTTGACGGGTTTGTTGCGCGCATACTGGTCGCGCGAGGAACAACCGATGTTCAGTTTCATCTTACCGAACACGTAACTCGTAAATCCGGAACAATCGAACGCCTTGGGTCCTTTGGCGCCCAACCGGTAGCGGGCACCCCTGTGGTTGAAGGCCTCGTCGATGACGTTGTCGCGGGCGGCCAACTGGTTAAGACTGTCTTCCACCTCACGGCAAATGGCCATAAACTGTTCCACTTCGGGATATTCCTTATCGGCCTCGACACTGTCGGGCGCATTCTCCGCGACAGGACCGCGGAAAGCATTTGACGGTTGGATAAGAACCGCCATCAGAATCAAAGCCAAACTGAATAAAACTCTTCTCATGATGCTTTACAATCAATTTTCGCAGCGAGGCACTCACATGCCGGAACGCTTACGCGGCAAGGCGCTCACGCGCCATCAGCCCTCAAATTTTCAACAACGGGTGAATCGCCTTTTATCGTGTAAAAAACTGATTCTCACCGCATTTCGGGTGCAAAGGTAGTAAAAAAAGGCCACCCCGCCAAATGCGTTCACATCTTTTAAAGGTTGGCGGAGCCCGCTCCCTTAGATGAAAACAGTATAGAGAACAACAACACATGAGTAAATTGCTTTTACACTCAGCATCTTGCATGGCGCTCATTTGCACGAACTTTGTATTGTATTCGATTTGCGCTTACCTTGCGGCACGAAGGTGGCGAATGAGGGGTGCCGGAGGCGGGATGATTGGAAAATGTAAACATTTTTCAATCCCGATAAAAAAGCAAATACAACACGGAAACCCTAGTTGTATTTTTACTCGTTATCAAACGTAACTCACTGCAATACAGCACTATCAGCAAAACTCACCTCTTTTACAAAACTTTTTCATAGAAACGACGAAGTAATTTAACTTAAATTACTCAGTAAAACAACTTAATTAACACAGTAAAACAACTTAAATTACTGACAAAAACAAGTTAAATTACTTTACGGTAAATAATGTAAAGGTTTTTCGCATTGCTATTTGGGGGTGCGGGATAACCTTCTGAGGTAACTGTTATTGGGACATCATCCATGTCATCATCCAAAGTGAAGGATTTATTTTGCGAGATACGAACATAGATACATCACGTTTGGGTACTAAGTAATTTATTTAAGTTTCGCACGTGGCATTCGCCTTGCATAAAAATTACACTATTAGATGGACAATGAAAGTAGCCTATCACGATTGCAAGGCTTTGCTCAATCTGGGCAAATGCCAGCATCCGAAGTTCCATACATTATTACAAGCGTATAAACCAACCGCTGCGTGAATTAATATTCACTTGCGAAACTTGAGTTTTTATTTGAATAAGTGCGCAAAGCGATGGTTAAAAAAACAAAAATCCGTTAACATGTCGCAGTTTTTTTCGTTTATGAAGTGCAAACATCAGTTGAAAAAATGGACGAGGCGACTTTCACACGGCAAGCGATGCAGTGGCGCAATAGCGCGATGCGGTCATGCCAGGCATGCGGCGGAGACAGCATGTTGGCCGACGATGTGGCTCAAGATGTGTTGCTCAAGTTGTGGAATATGCACGAGGAATTAGACCGCTACGACAGCATCGAAAACTTGGTTGTCGTGATGGCGCGCCGCTTGACCATCGACAACTTTCGCAACCGGCATCCAGAAGACTCCACAGACGGGATTTTGCACGGGTTGAAAGCCGCAAATGCAAGTCCACAAGAGCAACTGGAAACTCTCGATAACGAGGCGTGGTTGCAACAGCGTTTGCGCCAATTGCCATCGCTTCAGCACAGCATTTTGCAACTGCGGCAGGTCGAGCACCGCCGTTACGACGAGATTGCTGCCCTGCTCGGCATTACGGAAGCTAGTGCGCGAACGTTGCTGTCGCGTGCTCGCAAGAAACTTTTGGAGGAATTTAAACGTAAGCAACATCATGAACAATAGTATAGAATATATAGCCGACTTGTTGGCGCGTTTCATGGAAGGCGAGACAACCTTAGACGAGGAGCGGAAAATTGCCCGTTACATGGCAACCCATGAAGTGGGCGAGGAGTGGCAGCCTTACAAAGAAATGTTCGCATTTTTCGACCGCGGCATGACGGATGAGGCAGACCAAGAAGCGGCTTCGAATCCGACCGCAGGCATAGAGTCGCTGACGGAAAATGAGCCGTTGGGTGGACGAAGGCGGAGCATCTGGCGAATGTTAGCCGCAGCCGTTGTCTTTTTGGCCGTGACGGGAGTAGCCGTTTGGTTCACACGCAAGACAGATGATTCGCAGTCAGCAGCTTATCAGTCATCCGTCATCGCGGAGAATACAGATTCTGCCCGTTCGTCATCGCACGCTCAGCCCGCTCATCCCTCGGCGCCGACCGCCCCACTGGCAACCTTGCCAACCCGCACGGACAAAGTGAAAGCGCACAACGCTGAGCGCGATGCTCATTTGACCGCCGATTCACGGCTGAACGGGCAGCGGGCAAGTGCGCTTCAACCTTCCAGCGAGGCAAAGAAAACCCAGAACCAGGGCGCGCGCCAAGTGCTGTCCATTTCTCCCCAAAACACAGTATTACGCCCTGACAGCGTCCTCTTGGCCCAGATGCAAGGCGAGCGCGAATTGGCTCAAATGGGTCTTGAGGCTGATCTTATCGTAGCGCATAATCAAACCATGGCCACCCAGTTGGAATGCCAATTAGACATCATGCAGGCTCGGCGCGCCATGGCTGCCGTAGATAGAGAAAAAGAAAGTGAACTTTATATCATCTATTAATCTTTTAAAAATAATAAGAATGATGAAAACGTTGAAGAATAAAATCGTGGCAAAAGTTATGATGATGGCGAACCTCTGCATCGCCCCCATGATTGTGCAAGCGCAAAGCGGTGTGACATCGGCTTTCGAAAACATAGCCAATTCTACCGCAATGATTCAGTCTTCCACCATCCAGCAGGATCTCGATGACAATCAAGTGCGTGTAAAGTCGCGTTGTTATAAATTCAACGCAAACAGCAGGGCCGATTGCGCACTCATCTACAGGTTCGTTCAGGCATGCAAAGAGAATAAGGAACAAGCTTATCTCTACACCCAGAATCAATCTGAAGACGGCACGCTGCCCATGTATAGTGTGAATACAGCCGACGGCCGATATGTGATTTTTGGGCAAAAAGAGATGCAAAACCTGCTCGTTTGCGCCTTTAGCGACTCCGAGCATCCCGACTATCGCATTTGCTACGCGATTGAGTGGAGCAAGGAAGGCAATGGCCGCACGTGGGGAAACATCATAGAGAGTTACACCAAGAGGCCGTCGAAGACGAGCGATGTGTTGGCGCCCTCGTTTCAAAGCGGTAATTATCAGCACTTTTTTCAGGAGTTGGATTCGCTCAAGCAATTCCGATACAATCGCCAAGAAATTGACAGCATCATGAAAAGTATGACGGATGGCAGTTGGGCTGAGCGCATCGCCGCCATCGGCCACGACTCCTATAACAGCGGAAAAAGTCTGAAAGATTGGCTGACCAAATTCAATGTCTATCGCGATCATTTCAAGAACACTGGTTCAGATGCCCCAGGTCGCTTATCTTATTTGGCTGCAGAAATCCTGCAAGCTTGTCAGAACCACCCGACACTGACCAAGAATGTTCAGTCGGCTTGCATCAAGAGTGTGCAGGAACTCAAATCGAATACCAACGACAATGTACTTATCGCCGTACTCGAAGACGCGATTGAAGCGCTGAGGAAGTAAAGAAATCGAATCAGACAATATGAAAAAACCTTTTTTACATTTTTCGCTTCTCCTCTTGGGATGTGTGTGGTGCAGTATCATGCCTGCAGCCGGTCAAAACGGGAAGGCCGCCACGGACGAGTTCCCGGACACGCTGGTACAGGGAGGAACGCTGGGCGAAGTGAAAGTGAAAGCCTATCGGAAAATTGTAAAGGGTGAAGGCAATAAAATGGTGCTGGGCATCCGCGAGGAGGCTTTCCTGAAGACGGCGAAGACGGACGTGGTGCTCCGTTCGCTGCCGATGATTCAGGAAACGGACCAGGGATATTGTCTGCAGGGGCAGACTCAGTCGGCCAAATTGTTGATTGACGGCATAGAAGCGACATTGGAAGAAGTCAGGAAATTGTCGGCCTCGGAAATCAAACAGGTGGAAATCAAGGATACGGGCAGTAACGGCGAGACCACTTCGGGAGAAATCAACATCATCAGAAAAAAGTCGCTGCACCCGAAATTAAGGGCTTCGATAGACGCCAGCGCAGGTCTGATACATAAGTCGTTCAGCATTTTCCCTGATATTTCCTTCCGCAATGACAGACTGGACTTCAGGGTATTCTCGTCCAACTCTACGGCACAACAGTGCAACAGGACGTGGCTGTACCGTGACGACGTGGAACAGCAGTACATCGATTCGAAATCCTACAAGCATTATCAGGGTACCCATTACGCCAAATTGACGGTGCAACTCTCCGAACGGCTGTTGACGTCGGTTTCGGGCGGTGTGTTCGGAATGAATTCCAAGGCCGACCGCTACTGGCGGTACCTGGGAACTGACCAGCCGCAACAGAAAGATGACGAGCGGTTGAAGAACGCCAACATCAATTCCGTTACGCAATACAGCATCAGCCGGTCGAAGCGGGTGTTCCTCAAAGGGCGTTTCCTGTATTACATGAACAGTCTGGCCGTCAGTCCCGAAGCGTATGACTTCCGCTCGCACATGAGAGAATGGTCGGCACAAGCGGGATTTGAAAACGACAGTGTCAACATCTTCCGGGGTCGCAACCATGAAGTGGAGGGCGGATATAAGTTTATCTTCCGCAAGAACATCCTTTCGTCGGCCGATTATTATTGCGTCGTGCATCAGCCCTACATCGGAATCAGTATTCCCTTCAGTCAGCGACTGACGCTCTATACCACGCTGAAGGCGGATTATTACCGTTACCGGTTCGGGGACGACCGCATCGGGCATTTCTCTCTCCTGCCCCGGCTCAATTTCGTTTACCGCCCGGGCAAGTGGAACATGGGGCTTTCTTACGAAAGGAGAATCATCCGCCCGAGCATCGACTACCTGAATCCGGAGACCTATTATGTCAACGAGAATAATAAAATGAAGGGCAACACGTCGCTGACCCACCAATATGATGACGGTTTCCTGTTCAGGGCCGGCAGGCAGTTCGGCAACAGTTTCGTCAATTTCACGACCAGTTACGACATTATTTCCGACATGATTGCCCCGGTATACATGGAGGACGCCAACACGACGACGTATGAGAATGCCGGCAAGGGACGGGAATGGAGAAGCACACTGCTGTGGAACAAACCGTTCTTCGGCAACAAGATGACGCTCAATCTCACCGTCGGCGCCGACTATGCCGACTACAGTCTGGCGCCCCAATTGGCCGGCACGGCGCTCAACACGGACAATCACGGATGGAATTTCCGCACCATGTGCAACCTGACCTACACCACGTCCAAGGGATGGTTCTTCAATCTGTTCGGCAATTACAGTAGGGTGACGCGCACCCTGACGACCAACGTCTACAGGAATCCGATGGTGAATTTCATCATGTCGAAGTCGTTTTTCTCCAATCATCTGGAAGTGTCGCTTTCCTGCAATGACATTTTCGGTTCTTACAAACGCTCGCGCATCTACTATACGCTGAGCGATGTCCGGCAGATGAGCCGCAACAGTATTCCGAACATTCAGAACATCTCCCTGTCGGTGAGCCTGCATTTCGGCAAGATGTTCGGCACCAGACGCACGATGAACAGTATTGTGAACGATGATATAAAGACAAAAGGTCAATAAAAGTGGTACGGTTTTGGCGGCAAAGACAAGATTTTTTCTTATCTTTGCCGCAATAACCAACTCACTTAAAGACTGATGATAAGAAAAACTTTGTTACTTCTGGTGGTCTTATTGCTGCAAGGCAGTATGGTCATGCAGGCCATGCCGCAAGGCAGTTCGAAAGACAAACCGTGGAAAAACGGCAAGTTGCAAGTCTCAGCCAACGGCCGTTTCCTGCAGTTTGAGAACGGTCAGCCGTTTTTCGTGCTCGGCAACACGGGCTGGTATCTGCCCAAATGCCTCGACCGGTTTGAGGCCGTGCACTACATCGAGCGCTGCCGGCAGGCCGGATACAACCTGATTCAGATTATGGTGATGGACGAAGTGCCCACCGTCAACACCTACGGTCAGACGTCGCTGCCCGACGGATGGGATTTCTCCAATATCGACAAGACCGGCAATTACGGTTACTGGCAACACATGGACTACATCGTGAAGACCGCCGAGGCCAACGGCATCTATCTCGGCATGGTCTGTCTGTGGGGCACGCAGGTGAAAAACGGCGACATGAACGTGGAACAGGCCAGGAAATACGGTGAGTTCCTGGCCCGCCGCTACAAGAACAGCCCCAACATCATCTGGTTTATGGGCGGCGATATCCAGGGCGACATCCATCCGGAAGTGTGGGAAGCGCTGGCCACGACCATCAAGTCCATTGACAAGAACCACTTGATGACTTTCCATCCGCGGGGCCGCTACACGTCGGCCAAGTGGTGGAGCAAGGCGCCCTGGATGGATTTCCATACGTTCCAGAGCGGTCATCGCAAGTACGGACAGCGCATGGGCAACGCCGAATATCCCATTCCCGACGACACGGAAGAAGATGTCTGGATGTATGTGGACTCCACTTGGGCGTACAATCCCGTCAAACCGGTGTTCGACAGTGAACCGAGTTATGAGGGAATTCCCAAGGGGCTGCACGACCCCAATGAGGAAGTATGGCAGGATTACGACGTGCGCCGCTATGCTTATTGGGCCGTTTTCGCCGGCGGCTGCGGCGAGACTTACGGTCACAATGCCATCATGCAGATGCTCAAACCGGGTCATTCCAACGCCTACCCCACCCGCGAGGCCACGAAATACTGGTATGAGGCACTGGACGACCCGGGTTTCAACCAGATGAAATATCTGAAGAACCTGATGCTTTCCTTCCCCTACTTCGAGCGCGTGCCCGACCAGAGCATCATCGACGGCAAGAACGGGACGAAGTACAACCGCCTGCTCGCCACGCGGGGCAACGATTACCTGATGGTGTACAATTACAACAGTGTGCCCATGCGCGTGGACCTGCGCAAGATTTCGGGCGACAAAAAGAACGTGTGGTGGTTTAATCCCGCCACCGGCGCCCTGTCGTACATCGGCGAGTTTGACAACAAGGTGACGACGTTCAACCGCCAGAATCCCACGCGCGGTAAGGTGAGCGACGGCGTTCTCATCGCGGTGGACAGTCGGAAAGACTACATCGGCAAGGACCAGACGGTCATCAGCGACCGGACGCTTGCGGCCAAAGGACGTGATCTGAACGAATAAAATACACGGCGGAATACTCCAATTCCGCCGTCTTTTTTTCCATAAACGCCGGAAAATAGGTATCTTTGCACCAAAATAACACACTCAACAGGATATGAAAGAACTTGCACTGAAGTACGGATGCAATCCGAATCAGAAACCTTCCCGGATTTTCATGACGGAAGGCGAACTCCCCATCGAAGTCATTAACGGTCGTCCCGGGTACATCAACTTCCTGGACGCGCTGAATTCCTGGCAACTGGTCAAGGAGCTCAAGGCGGCAACGGGTCTGCCCGCAGCCGCGAGTTTCAAGCATGTGTCGCCGGCCGGCGCTGCAGTGGGCCTGCCGCTGAGCGACACGCTCAGGAAGATTTACTTCGTGGACGACGTGGACATCCCCCTCACGCAGCTGGCCCAGGCCTACGCCCGCGCCCGCGGCGCCGACCGGATGAGTTCTTACGGCGACTTCATCGCACTGAGCGACACGTGCGACGCGGCCACCGCCACGCTCATCAAACGGGAAGTGAGCGACGGCGTCATCGCTCCCGGATATACGGAAGAGGCGATCGCCATTCTCAAGCAGAAGCGCAAGGGCACGTACAACGTGATAAAAATCGACCCCGACTACGTGCCGGAACCGGTGGAGCGCAAACAGGTGTTCGGCGTGACGTTCGAACAGGGCCGCAACGAGGTGCGTCTGGACGGTGACGGACTGTTTGCCGACATTCCCACGCGCAACAAGAATTTCACACCTGAGGCCAAACGCGACCTGATGATCAGTCTTATCACCCTGAAATACACGCAGAGCAATTCCGTGTGCTACGTGAAAGACGGACAGGCCATCGGCATCGGCGCAGGTCAGCAGAGCCGCATTCACTGCACCCGTCTGGCCGGCAACAAAGCCGACATCTGGTGGTTGCGCCAGCATCCGAAGGTGATGGGTCTGCCCTTCAAGGAGGACATCCGCCGCGCCGACCGCGACAACACGATTGATGTCTACATCAGTGACGACCACGACGACGTGCTGGCCGAGGGCATCTGGCAGCAATTCTTCACCACCCGGCCGGAAGTGCTGACGCGCGAGGAAAAGAAAGCGTGGATTGCCAAGAACACCGGTGTCGCATTGGGCAGCGACGCGTTCTTCCCCTTCGGTGACAACATCGAGCGCGCGCACAAGAGCGGTGTGGAATTCATCGCACAGGCCGGCGGCAGCGTCCGCGACGACAATGTCATTGAGACTTGCGACAAATACGGCATCGCCATGGCCTTCACCGGCATCCGCCTGTTCCATCATTAATCTTATCCTTCAACGCTATGAGCAACGAAATTGACGACATCATCGCCGGCGGCGGACTGATTTTCAACAAAGCGCCCGTCAGGAAAGAAGACGACGGGAAAGTCAAGACCAAAGCCAAGAAAAAGAAATACATCACCGGCGCCCATGGCAGCGGTTCGGCCAGGCAGAAGGCGAAATACCGCCAGCAACGGGCCAACCGGCACAAGAAATAAGAGAGATTCCGGTGCGGGGATTCAGGGTCGGCACACGGCCGGACAATAAGGGATGCGCTATTGACGGGCGGTATCCTGAAGACAAATCCCGCTGAATATCCGTCCGGAAGCGATGCCCAAACGGCGGGCGGAGAAATAATCCGCCACCTCATCATACGTACAGATGTCCGTCATCTGTACGTTTTTTTCGTTCAGACCAGACGCGGTCAACTGCAGCAGGTTGCACATCGGCAGGTCGATGTGCCATTTTTCTTCTCTTCGGGCAATGCGTCTCATGTCGAAACCGGCGGAGTGAAAGGCGTCGTAGACTTCATCCCCCACCTCAAAGCGCTTGAGCGAGATACCGGGACCGACTACGGCGTGCAGCGTCCCGGTCGGAATGCCGTATTCCCGGCACATCACCGCGACGGTCTTGGCGGTAATCCGGGCCACGGTGCCGCGCCATCCGGCATGTACGGCGGCACAGGCCCTGCCGGAAGGATCGTAGATCAATACGGGAATACAGTCGGCCGTGGATACGCCGATGCAGACTTCCGGGCAGGAAGTCATCACGGCGTCGACGCCTTCCAGGAAAGATTGCCTGTCTGAGGCGCTCAAGGAAAAATAGGTTTCATCAATACGCCTCACTTCCGTGGCGTGCACCTGATGCGGCATCACCAGGCGGTCGGCGGAGACGTGCAGGGCATCGCACAACAAACGGCGGTTGACCTCCACCGCCCCGGGGTCGTCACCGCAATACGCATTGACATTAAAAGAGGTGTAATTGCCTTGGCTTACTCCACCGTGACGGGTGGTACTGAAAGCCAATACATGTTCGGATGCAGGATAATACGTGAGCCGGGGATGTGTCATTCGTCGTCATCCTCCTCGTACTCAAAGTCGTCCAACTCCTCGATGTCGTCGTCATCGGCAGTGAGCAGTTCTTCTTCTCCCTCGGCTTTGAGTTCATCGGCGAAGCGCCGCATGTCCTTGTCACGGTGCACCAGCGTCTCTTCCGACATGACCGCCTGCAGTTTGTTGCTCTCGCTGTTGAGCTCCCGCCACAGCACGTCCTTCAGTTCTTCCAGGCCCTGACCGGTCACGGCTGAGATAAAGACCACGGGAATGTCGTCGGGCAGGTTGTCGCGCAGCATCTCTATGAGTTCGGCATCCAGCAAGTCGCACTTGGTGACGGCCAGGACGCGATGCTTGTCGAGCATCTCGGGGTTAAACTGGTTGAGTTCGTTGAGCAGCACTTCATACTCCCTCTTGATGTCGTCGGTATCGCCGGGGACCATAAACAGCAGGAGCGAGTTGCGCTCAATGTGGCGGAGAAAGCGCAGGCCGAGGCCTTTTCCCTCGCTGGCGCCCTCGATAATGCCGGGAATATCGGCCATGACGAACGACTGGTTGTCACGGTAACCGACGATGCCCAAGGACGGTTCGAGCGTAGTGAAGGGATAATTGGCGATTTTCGGACGCGCGCTCGACAGGGAAGAGAGCAGCGTGGACTTGCCCGCATTGGGAAATCCCACCAGTCCGACATCAGCCAGGAGTTTCAATTCCAGGATAACCGTCATCTCCTCCATGGGTTCTCCGGGTTGGGCGAAACGCGGCGCCTGGTTGGTGGCCGTCCGGAATTGGAAGTTGCCCAGTCCGCCCCGGCCGCCTTTGAGCAGCACGACCTCCTGACCGTCGTACACCACGTCACAGACAAACTTGCCCGTTTCGGCGTTGTAGACCACGGTTCCCACCGGGACGTCGATGTACTGGTTCTTGCCGTCGGTGCCGTGGCTCTTATTCTTGCCGCCGTTGCCGCCATGCTCGGCAAAGACGTGGCGCTGGTATTTCAGGTGGAGCAATGTCCAATAATTGTGGTTGCCCCGCAGGATGACGCTTCCTCCCTTACCGCCGTCGCCGCCGTCAGGTCCGCCGTTGGGCTGATACTTGGCCCGGTGAAGGTGCATGGAACCCCGACCGCCCTTTCCGGAGCGGCACAGGATTTTCACATAGTCGATAAAGTTGGATTCCGTCATGGGATTAAAGTGTGTCTATGATATGGCAAATATCACTGAATATCCGGTCGAGGTCGCCCAGGCCGTCCACATGATGACGGATGCCTTCCCGCTCGTACCAGTCGATGAGCGGCGCGGTCTGACTGTGATACACCTTCAACCGCTTGGCGATGGTCTCCTCGTTGTCATCGGAACGGCCACTCATCTTGCCCCGGTTGACGAGGCGTTTCATCAGTTCGTCCTCAGGAACGTCCAGTTCTATCATGGCGGCCACCTTGTGTCCGCGCCCGGCCAGCATCTCTTTCAAGGCCTCCGCCTGCGGAATGGTGCGGGGGAATCCGTCGAAGATGACGCCCTCGTGCGCCGTGCCGAAGTCGTCATAGACCCGGGCGAGGATGCCGATCATCAGTTCATCGGGAATCAACTTGCCGTTGTCGATGTATTCCTTGGCCGTCTTTCCGAGTTCCGAACCTTTCTTGATCTCGCTGCGAAGCACATCGCCCGTGGAGATATGCTTGAAACCGTACTTCTCAATCATTTTGTCGCTCTGGGTTCCCTTTCCGGAACCGGGGGCGCCGAATATCACAATATTTTTCATTTCAATAAAGATAAGTCTTCCGCGGTCAGTCCACCACAGTATAAATGTCGCGCAAGTTGCGGCCCTGCTGGTCGTAATCCAGACCGTAACCCACAATGAAGTCGTTGGGAATCTCCATGGCCACGTACTCCACATCGATGTCTTCCTTCAGTTTCTCGGGCTTGAGCAACAGCGTGCAGATATGAATCGACTCGGGATTGCGCGTGCCGAGGGTCTCTATCATCCGTTTCATCGTCAGACCGGTGTCTACAATGTCCTCCACGATGATGACGGTGCGGTTGGTCAGGTCCTCATTGATGCCGATGACTTCCGTAATCTTGCCCGTCGACGTCGTGCCCTCGTAGGAAGCCAGTTTGACGAAGGATATCTCACAAGGGATGGTCAGCATCCGCATCAGGTCGGCCGCGAAAACGAACGAACCGTTAAGGACGGCAAGCAAAAGCGGATTCTTGTCTTTCATGTCGGCATTGATCTTGTCGGCCACTTGCTTGACTTTCTCGAGGATGACAGCCTCCGGAATGGAGGTCTTGAACTGTTTGTCTTTGATTTGTACAATTCCCATGACAATAGCGTTTGAATTTGCCGCAAAATTAATAAAATTAAACTGAATTGCAGTATACATACTGAATTATTTTGTACTTTTGCAACGTCAAGGAAGGCAATTTGTATGAAAATTTTTACTGGGGAAAAGATAAAAGAACTCGACAGATACACCATTGAGCACGAGCCCATCAGGTCCGTCGACCTGATGGAACGGGCGGCCAAAGCCTTGACACACGCCATCACGGAGGTCTGGGACTCCGGCACGCCCATGACGGTATTCGCCGGACCGGGCAACAACGGCGGTGACGCGCTGGCCGTGGCCCGCATGCTGACCGACAAAGGATACCAGACCGACGTCTATCTGTTCAACATTCACGACAAGCTTTCTGAGGATTGCGCCATCAATAGGAAACGGTTGCAGGACGGCAAACGGGTGAAAGGGTTTACGGAAATCACGTCCAACTTTGACCCGCCGCAACTGAGTGCGGGCAGCGTCGTTGTAGACGGACTGTTCGGAAGCGGCCTCAACAAACCCCTGGCCGGCGGTTTCGCCTCCCTGGTGAAGTATATCAACCAGTCACCGGCACAAGTGGTGAGCATCGACATTCCTTCGGGACTGATGACCGAAGACAATACTTACAATGTCAGAAGCAACATCATCCGGGCGGACCTGACACTGACGCTGCAGACAAGAAAACTGGCCATGCTGCTGGCCGACAACCAACCGTTTCTGGGACGGGTCAAAGTGCTGGACATCCGCTTGGACCAGGACTTTGTCAAGAGTACGCCTTCCCCTTACACCTTACTGGAAGAGAACGACATCCGTCCCCTCCTGATGCGCCGCGGCGACTTCGCGCACAAGGGCAACATGGGCAATGCCCTGCTCATTGCCGGCAGTTACGGTATGGCGGGCGCGTCTATTCTCGCCACGAGGGCCTGTCTGAGGGCCGGTGCGGGAAAGGTGACCGTGCATACGCCCCGGCGGAATTACAGTATCATGCAAGTCGCCGTACCTGAGGCCGTGATGCAAATCGACCATGAGGAGACATGTTTCTCGGAGACGGTCGACACCGACGACTTCGACGCCGTGGGCATCGGACCTGGCATCGGACAACAGGAGAATACGGCCATCGCACTGATTTCCCAACTGCGCCGCACGTCGTGTCCGGTAGTCATCGACGCGGACGCCATCAACATTCTGGCCAATCATCGGGCTTGGTTGCAGCAATTGCCCAAGGGAATCATCCTCACACCGCATCCGCTGGAATTCGACCGCATGGCCGGCGCGGCCTGCAACGGTTCTTATGACCGGTTGATGAAAGCGCGTGAATGGGCTGAGCGCCTGCAGGGTTATATCCTGCTGAAAGGGCATTATTCCGCCCTCTGTACGCCCGACGGCAACATCACCTTCAATTCCACCGGCAATTCGGGCATGGCCACAGCCGGAAGCGGCGACGTACTGACGGGTATCATCACGGGACTGCTGGCCCGCGGCTACGCGTCGGCGATGGCCTGCAAAATCGGCATGTACCTGCACGGACTTGCCGGCGACTTGGCCGCCAAGGAAACCGGCAAGGAAAGTCTGGTGGCGGGAGACATCATCCGTTACCTGCCGCAAGCCTTCCGGCGGTTGGAGGAATAAGACGACCTGACATAATTTGACTATAATCAACAGATACAATGAGAAAATGGATGTTTCTTGCCCTGATGTCCCTGCCGGGAATCAGCGCGAGCGCTCAGAACTTGAGCGAGAACGAGTATTATTTGCCCAAGACCGCCGTGCGCATGGTGGTGTTGATGGAGCGCGACTCCGACTGCTACCGCATCGTCAACATGGACCTCAAGACGGTGGGCGTGCCCGACAAAGCCAAGAAATACCAGGCCGTCATGCACGATGAGCACAATGTCAACAGTCTGGTGAAAGACAAGGACGGCGTACTCCTGGCCGTCAACACCAAGGCCAATGCCGTGGAACAGCCGGAGCATTTCACGCCGGCGCCCAAACCGGCGCAGGTACCGAAAGGGACTTTCCTGAAAGACACCACGGAACACGTGTTCATGTTCGTGCCTGAGAAGGAGGAACAGAAGCATCCGATGTTCCGTTTTTCTTACGAAAAGGGACTGGTCGACCTGACCGACACGGTGGGCGTGGTCTATTCAGTCAGTGTGGAGGACAAGCATTATGTGCCCAACATCCAGACCAACATCGAGAGAGGGAAGAAGGTGAAAAGCGATGCCGGCATTTATGTCAACCGTCCGGGCAAAATCAAAATCTCCATCTACCGCGACAAGGACATGCGCGCTGCTCTGGAATTCTACGCCGCCCAGTTTGGCGTTACCGAACCGATGGACAACGGTATGTTCTGCGACGGTATGAAAACGCTCCTGACGCTCAATCCTGTCACCGGCAATGTGGACAGCATTCAGATGCAGGAAGTGAAAAAGAAGAAAAAGAAATAAGCGATAACCAAACAACAAAACGTCCCGAAGGAATCCTTCGGGACGTTTTGTTTATAGAGAAATCTACTTTATTCAGCCTTCTCTGCGGGAGTCTCTTCAGCAGGAGCCTCTGCCTTTGCCTCCTCTGCCTTTGCCTCCTCTGCCTGAGGAGCCTCGGTCTTGGCAGCAGACTTACGGCTACGACGCGTCTTCTTGGCTGCTGCCTTCGGCGTCTTGGCCATGTTCTCGTCAAAGTCTACGAGTTCGATGAACGCGATAGGAGCGGCATCACCCTGACGGGTACCCAACTTGATAATACGGGTGTATCCTCCGGGACGGTCGCCAATCTTCTCGGCCACCACGCCGAAAAGTTCTTTCAGCGCTTCCTTGTTCTGCAGATAGCGGAACACCACACGGCGGGAATTGGTACTGTCGTCCTTTGCCTTCGTAATCAGAGGCTCGGCATACTTCTTCAAGGCCTTGGCCTTGGCGAGGGTCGTAGTGATTCTTTTGTGCATGATCAGCGAAACGGTCATGTTGGCAAGCATGGCGTTGCGGTGGTCTGCAGTACGGCCCAGATGGTTGAATTTCTTATTGTGTCTCATTTTAAATCTTTTGTTATACAGAACGTTGGTTAGTTCTGATTCAGTTTATATCTTGAAATATCGGTTCCAAACGACAGATTCAGACTCTCGAGCAAATCATCAAGCTCAGAAAGCGATTTCTTGCCGAAGTTGCGGAACTTCAACAGGTCGGTCTTGTTGTACTGCACCAGGTCGCCGAGTGTCTCCACATCGGCTGCCTTCAGACAGTTGAGCGCACGGACGGAAAGGTTCATGTCAACCAGACGTGTCTTCAACAATTGACGCATGTGCAATACTTCCTCGTCAAACTCCTGGTTCTCCGTGGCTTCAGGATTCTCAAGCGTAATCTTTTCGTCACTGAACAACATGAAGTGATAGATGAGGATCTTAGCGGCCTCTTTCAGTGCATCCTTCGGGTGAATGGAACCATCCGTAGAAACTTCAATCACGAGTTTGTCGTAGTCGGTCTTCTGCTCGACGCGATACGGCTCAACCGTGTATTTGACGTTACGAATCGGGGTGTAAATAGAATCGATGGGGAGCACATTCACATCCGTGCAGAACTCACGGTTCTCATCAGCCGGCACATAGCCGCGGCCTTTGTTGATGGTGAGGTCAATCTGCATGGATGCTTTGGAATCTAAATGGCAAATCACCAATTCAGGGTTTAACACTTCAAATCCGGTCAGATACTTACCGATATCACCAGCTTTGAATTCGGTGGAATTCTCTACGGTGATACTAACTTTCTCATTCTCGAATTCTTCTACTACTTGCTTGAATCGAACTTGCTTGAGATTCAATATAATGTTGGTGACATCTTCCTTTACGCCGGGTACGGAGGAAAACTCGTGCTCAACACCTGCGATACGCACGGTATTGATGGCATAGCCCTCCAGCGACGAAAGCAAAATGCGGCGCAAGGCATTACCGATGGTAACACCAAAGCCAGGCTCAAGCGGACGGAATTCGAACTTGCCGAACTTGTCATTGGCCTCCAACATTACAACTTTGTCGGGTTTTTGAAATGCTAATATCGCCATGAATTCAATGATTTTATTTAGAGTACAACTCAACGATTAACTGTTCCTTAATATTCTCAGGAATATCGGCGCGCTCCGGACGGTGCAGGAATTTACCGCTCTTGGTGGCGTCGTCCCACTCCATCCAAGGATACTTGCTGTGATTGAATCCGGCCAAAGAGGCTGCAATCACTTCAAGCGACTTGGACTTCTCGCGGACACCGACAATCTGACCGGGCTTCACGGTAAAGGAAGGAATGTTGACGACCTTGCCGTCCACCACGATGTGCTTGTGACCTACCAACTGGCGGGCAGCGGCACGGGTCGGGGCGATACCCAGACGGAAGACCACGTTGTCAAGACGGCTCTCCAGACTCTGAAGGAGCACCTCACCGGTGATACCGTCAGCCTTGGCTGCTTTCTCGAACAAGTTACGGAACTGGCGCTCAAGTACACCATACGTGTATTTCGCCTTCTGCTTCTCTGCCAACATGACTGCGTACTCAGACTGCTTTCTGCGACGACTGTTGCCATGCTGTCCAGGAGGGAAGTTTCTCTTGGACAAAACTTTGTCTGCGCCGAAAATGGGCTCACCAAAACGACGCGCAATTTTAGATTTCGGACCTATATACTTAGCCATAATGCTGAATTATTTGACTTGAATAAATGAAGACTATACACGACGACGCTTCGGAGGGCGGCAACCGTTGTGCGGCAGCGGCGTAACGTCGATAATCTCTACTACCTCGATACCTGCTCCGTGGACGGCACGGATGGCTGACTCGCGACCGTTGCCGGGACCCTTCACATAAGCCTTTACCTTGCGAAGACCCAAGTCGTAAGCCACTTTAGCGCAATCCTCGGCGGCCATCTGGGCGGCGTACGGCGTATTCTTCTTGCTGCCGCGGAAACCCATCTTGCCGGCGGAAGACCAGGAAATCACCTGACCCTCACCGTTGGCCAAAGACACGATGATGTTATTGAATGAACTGTGTACGTGAAGCTGGCCCAGGGCATCAACCTTCACGTTTCTTTTCTTGGATGTTGCTGTTTTCTTTGCCATAATTAATTTCCTCCTTTAAAATTACTTAGTAGCCTTCTTCTTGTTAGCAACAGTCTTCTTCTTACCCTTGCGGGTACGGGCATTGTTCTTTGTGCTCTGTCCGCGCACAGGAAGACCATTACGGTGTCTTACACCACGATAGCAACCAATATCCATCAGTCGCTTGATATTCATCTGGACCTCACTACGGAGATCACCTTCCACTTTGAATTCAGCGCCGATAATTTCACGGATCTTGGCAGCCTGGTCATCCGTCCACTCGCTCACTTTGAGGTCGCGGTCAACGCCAGCTTTATCCAATATCTTTGCTGAACTACTTCGACCGATACCATAGATATAGGTCAATGCGATTTCGCCACGCTTGTTCTGGGGCAAATCTACTCCAACAATTCTTATTGCCATTTGTTAATAATTAATTAAAAAAATCACTTGCCAAAAAAGCATGCAAAGGTAATAAATTCCGAATCGAATTTTTCCTTTTTATGCATATTTAACATTAACCCTGACGCAATTTAAATTTAGGGTTCTTCTTGTTGATTACATACAAGCGGCCCTTGCGACGAACGATCTTGCAATCGGGGGTACGCTTCTTCAATGATGCTCTTGTCTTCATATTCTTGAACAATTATTTGTATCTAAACACAATTCTTCCTTTTGTCAAATCATAAGGACTCATCTCCACCTTTACTTTGTCGCCGGGAAGAATCTTGATGTAGTGCATGCGCATCTTGCCGGAAATATGGGCAATGATGGGCACGCCGTTTTCCAATTCCACGCGGAACATCGCATTGGAGAGTGACTCCATGATGACACCGTCTTGCTCAATAGCGGATTGTTTTGCCATAATCTTATGTTTGTCTTCTTCAATCAACCTTGCATGTCCTTCTCTATGCTTTCGCACAAATCGAAAGAGGACAGGATTTCGGCCTTGCCGTGACGGATGGCTATCGTGTGCTCGAAATGAGCGGCGGGCTTTCCGTCCTGCGTCACCACCGACCACCTGTCGGGAAGCAGACCGATGGCCCGCGAACCCATGGTGATCATCGGCTCGACAGCAATGCACATGCCCGCCTTGAGCATGACACCGTTGCCTTTCCGGCCGTAATTGGGCACTTGCGGATCCTCGTGCATTTGCCTTCCGATGCCATGACCGGTGAGTTCACGCACGACGCCGTAGCCCGCTGCCTCGCAATAATCCTGAACGGCAGCCCCGATATCCCCGATATGATTGCCGTGAACGGCTTGCTCAATACCCCGGTAAAGGGACTCTTTGGTGGTCTTCAACAGTTGTCTGACCTCGTCGGACACCTCGCCCACACAGAAGGTATAGCAACTGTCGCCGTTGTAACCGTCAAGCAGTGTTCCGCAATCCACCGAGATGATGTCACCGTCTTTCAGGACGGTCTTGTCATCGGGTATGCCGTGCACCACCACATCGTTGACCGACGTACAGATGCTGGCCGGAAACGGTCCGCCGTAAGGATTAGGAAAATTCTTGAACGTGGGTATTGCCCCGTGATCCCGAATGAATTCCTCTGCGATTTTATCCAGTTGGAGCGTTGTCACTCCAGGTTTGATGTGCTTGGCCAATTCGCCGAGGGTAGCCCCTACCAACTGATTGGCCGCGCGCATCAACGTTATCTCATCTTCCGTTTTCAGAAAGATCTTCATGCTGCCGGTTGGTTAATATGCCGAAACTCCACCCTGACGGGTCTTTCCGGACTTCAGCAAACCGTCGTAATGACGCATCAGCAGGTGACTCTCGATTTGCTGGAGGGTATCGATGACCACACCGACGAGAATCAACAGTGACGTACCTCCGAAGAATTGAGCGAAAGCCTGCTGTACGTTCAACTTGCCTGCCAGGGCCGGCATGATCGCGATGAAAGCGATGAACAGCGAACCGGGCAGCGTGATGCGCGACATCACCGTATCAATATACTCAGCCGTCGGTTTACCCGGTTTTACGCCCGGGATAAAACCGTTATTACGCTTCATGTCCTCGGCCATCTGCGTCGGATTCAGGGTAATGGCGGTATAGAAATAGGTGAAGGCAATCACCAGGATGACATAGATGATGTTGTACAACAGACTGTTGTTGTCGAGCAACTGACGGATGATCGGGCTGGCGCTGTCGGTCTGGAAACGGACAATGGTCAGCGGGATGAACATCAATGCCTGGGCAAAGATAATCGGCATCACGTTGGCTGCGAACAACTTCAACGGAATATACTGACGGGCACCGCCGTATTGCTTGTTGCCCACGAGGCGCTTGGCGTATTGCACGGGCACCTTACGGACACCTTGCACCAAAAGGATGGCGGCGCAAACCACTGCATAGAGAATCAACAACTCTACGATGAACATAATCAGACCACCGCCGCTGATGGCAGACAGACGGGAGGACATTTCCTGTACGAATGCCTGCGGCAGACGGGCGATGATACCAATCATAATAATCAAAGAGATACCATTACCGATGCCCTTGTCCGTGATGCGCTCACCCAACCAGAGGATGAACATACTGCCGGCTGCCAGAATGATGGTGGCAGGAATCATGAAGTATGACCAGGAGATTCCGGAAGCGAGCGCTGCGGAAGCCTGCATCTTCAGGTTCAACAAATAGGTCGGTGCCTGGAACAGCAGGATGGCCACGGTAAGCCAACGGGTGTACCAGTTGATTTTCTTGCGGCCGCTTTCGCCTTCACGCTGCATTTTCTGGAAGTAAGGAACAGCCACTGCCAACAACTGCATCACGATGGAAGCGGAGATGTAGGGCATGATTCCCAATGCGAAAATAGACGCGTTGGAGAAAGCACCGCCGGAGAACATGTCGAGAAGGGACATCAGACCTCCGGAAGTTTGCGACTGCAACTGCTCCAGCATGCTCGGATTGATGCCGGGAAGCACAACGAACGAGCCAAAGCGGTAAATGGCCACAAACAGGAGGGTGATGAGGAGGCGATGACGCAGATCCTCAATCTTCCAACAGTTCTTCAGGTACTCTACTAATTTTTTCATCTTTTTAGATTATTGTTGCGTTACCACCTGCGGCTTTGATAGCCTCTTCGGCTTTCTTGGAGAATGCGTTGGCCTCCACGTCCACCTTGGCTTTCAGTTCGCCCATGGCCAAAATCTTAACGAGTTTCTTGCCATTGGTCAGACCGGCCTCCTTGAGTTCGGCCATGCCGATCTTGCTCAGGTTACGGGTCTCAGCCAACTGCTGCAGCACGGAAAGATTGACGGCTACATACTCCTTGTGGTTGATGTTCTTGAATCCAGACTTCGGCACGCGGCGCTGCAAAGGCATCTGACCGCCTTCGAATCCAATCTTCTTCTTGTAGCCGGAACGGGCCTTGGCTCCTTTGTGACCACGGGTAGAAGTGCCGCCCAGTCCGGAACCCGGACCACGACCAATACGACGACGTGAATGAGTTGAGCCTTCTGCCGGTTTCAAATTATGTAATTTCATTATCGTATCTGTTTAAAAGATTAATTACTCAACTACGGTTACCAGATGATGCACTTTTCTGATCATGCCGCGGATGGAAGGCGTATCCTCCACTTCCACGACCTGAGAGATCTTGCGCAGGCCAAGGGCCTGAAGAGTACGCTTCTGGTCAATCGGATAACCGATCTTACTCTTAATCTGCTTGATTTTAATTTTTGCCATAATCGTATCTCCTTATCCGTTAAAAACCTTAAGCATGTCGACTCCGCGCTCGCCGGCTACGGTGTAAGCGTCACGCATCTCGGAAAGAGCTGCGATAGTGGCTTTCACCAAGTTGTGCGGGTTGGAAGAGCCTTTCGACTTTGCAATCACGTCGGTAATACCGGCGCTTTCCAAAACGGCACGCATAGCACCACCGGCCTTCAGTCCGGTACCGGGAGCAGCCGGTTTGATGAGCACTTGTGCGCCACCGAAGGAAGTCTCCATCTCGTGGGGAACGGTTCCCTTCAATACGGGCACCTTCACCAGGTTCTTCTTGGCAGACTCGACACCCTTCGCAATGGCTGCGGTGACTTCACCTGCCTTGCCAAGGCCCCAGCCGATGACGCCTTTACCGTCACCGACAACGACGATGGCTGCGAATGTGAAGGTACGACCACCTTTCGTCACTTTCGTAACACGGTTGATAGCGACCAGACGATCTTTCAGTTCGACGTCGCTGTTTATCTTAACTTTATTCATTGCCATAATCGTTTAAAATTTAAGTCCACCTTTACGGGCCGCATCAGCCAATTCCTTCACACGACCGTGGTAAAGATAACCGTTACGGTCAAACACTACTGTCGTCACACCGGCGGCCTGAGCCTTTTCGGCCAGCATTTCACCGACCTTCTGAGCCTGCTGGATCTTCGGCATGGCCTCCAGACCGAGGGAAGAAGCGGCGGCCAAAGTCTTGCCGGTCTCGTCGTTGATCACCTGAGCGTAAATCTGCTTGTTGGAGCGGAATACGCTGAGACGGGGACGCTCGGCAGTACCGTTGACGCTTTTGCGAATTCTATATTTGATTTTAATTCGTCTTTCTATTTTCTTCGTTGTCATAATGTCATTCTTTTTAAAGTCAACTAATCAGTTTACTTGGCAGAAGCGGTCTTACCGGACTTTCTGCGAATAACCTCACCCTTGAACAGGATACCTTTACCCTTGTAAGGCTCCGGCATACGGAAAGAACGAATTTTAGCGCAAATCATACCTAACAGCTGTTTGTCAGCGCTCTCGAGAATAATCTGGGGATTCTGGTTTCTCTCAGACTTGGTCTCCACTTTCACTTCCTGCGGAAGTTCGATGAAAATGGGGTGAGTATAACCCAAGGACAATTCCAAAAGGTTGCCCTGGTTAGACACACGGTAACCGACACCGACAAGCTCCATCTCCTTCTTGTAGCCTTCGCTCACGCCGACCACCATGTTGTTGATCAGTGAACGGTACAAACCATGGAAAGCCTGCTTCTGCTTGTAGTTGACAGGACTGTTCTCGTCAATCTCGAATACAATATGAGAATCTTCCACCTTCATTTTAATGGAGGAATCCACCTTCTGTGAAAGTTCGCCCTTGGGGCCCTTCACGGTCACGACGCCATCCTTTTCGCTGATGGTCACGCCTGCGGGGATGCTAATTGGCAATTTTCCTATTCTTGACATATTCAATCCTCCAATTAATATACATAACAAAGAACCTCACCGCCGATCTTCTGCTCTGCGGCTTCCTTGTTGGTCATCACGCCCTTGGATGTAGACAAGATGGCGATACCCAAACCGTTAATTACTCTCGGCATGTCCTTGTAACCGGTGTATTGACGAAGACCGGGGGTGGACACTCGCTTCAATTTCTTGATAGCGCTTTGCTTTGTTTTCGGGTCATACTTCAAGGCCACCTTGATAGAACCCTGAGGACCGTCATCCACAAACTGATAGTTGAGGATGTAACCCTTCTCGAAGAGGATTTTCGTGATTTCCTTCTTCATGTTGGACGCAGGAATCTCCACGACACGGTGACGTGCCATGATGGCATTTCTGAGTCTTGTCAGATAATCTGCTATTGGATCTGTCATAAAATTAAGTATTTAATTAATCGGGACTGCCCCGACAATATTAAAAATATTTTTGTCTTCCTCAGTATGGATTACCAACTGGCTTTCTTCACACCGGGAATCAAACCTGCGGACGCCATCTCACGGAACTGGATACGTGAAAGACCGAACTGGCGGATATATCCCTTCGGACGACCAGTGATCTTACAGCGGTTGTGAAGACGGATAGGGTTTGCATTCTTCGGGATAGCCTGCAACTTGCGAGCAGCCTCGTAAGCCTCTGCAGGATCGGAAGTCGTTGCAATAATCTTTTTCAGAGCCGCGCGTTTCTCAGCATAGCGGGCAACCATCTTGGCGCGCTTCACCTCACGGGCTTTCATTGATTCTTTTGCCATATCACTTAATCTTTTTAGCGTTCTTAAAAGGAATACCAAAGGCCTTGAGCAGCGCATAACCTTCCTCGTCAGTCTTGGCAGACGTTACGAAGGTAATGTTCATACCCTGAATGCGGTCGATGGAGTCGATGTTGATTTCCGGGAAGATAATCTGCTCCTGGATACCCAACGTGTAGTTGCCACGGCCGTCAAACTTGCTCTCCACGCCCTTGAAGTCGCGGATACGGGGCAAGGCGATGCGGACGAGCTTCTCCAGGAACTCATACATACGCTCACGGCGCAAGGTCACCATCACGCCAATCGGCATCTTCTTACGAAGCTTGAAGTTGGCGATATCCTTCTTGGAATAGGTAGCCACGGCCTTCTGACCGGTAATGGCGGAAATCTCATTGATGGCGACATCCACGATTTTCTTGTCCTGCGTAGCATCTCCCAGACCCTGATTGACGACGATTTTCTTCAATACGGGAATCTGCATGGCTGATGTGTACTTGAACTCTTTCATCAGCGCGGGAGCAATCTGCTCCTTGTACTGTTTTTTCAACTGTGCTGTATCCATCACTTAATCTCCTCCCCTGATTTTTTAGCAATACGTGTGACTTTCTTTCCCTCTCTCTTGATGGAGATACGGGTGGGCTTTCCACTCTTGGGGTCAATCAGACTCAGGTTCGAGATATGAATCGGAGCCTCCTGTTTGATGATGCCTCCCTGAGGGTTCTTTGCCGAAGGCTTGGTGCACTTGGAGACCATGTTCTGGCCTTCCACGATGGCACGCTCCTTCTCTACGAGGACTTTGAGGACCTTGCCCTTCTCGCCTTTGTTCTTGCCGGCGAGAATGATGACCTCATCACCTTTCTTTATATGAAACTTCTTCATTTTGGATTACATTTAAATGTTAAAGTACCTCAGGTGCCAAAGAAACGACCTTCATATTCACTGCGCGCAACTCGCGGGCCACCGGACCGAAAATACGGCTGCCGCGAAGTTCACCGGCGTTGTTCAGCAATACGCAAGCGTTATCGTCGAAACGGATGTACGAGCCGTCCGGACGACGGATTTCCTTCTTTGTGCGAACGATCAAAGCCTTAGATACTGCACCTTTCTTCAATTCACTTGACGGGATAACGTTCTTGACAGCAACAACGATAATATCACCGACACTGGCATAACGACGGCCGGTACCACCGAGAACGCGGATGCAGAGAGCCTCGCGCGCGCCGCTGTTATCACATACTGTAAGTCTTGATTCTGCCTGTATCATAATTACTTAGCTTTTTCAATAATTTGAACTAATCTCCAACGTTTTGTCTTCGACAAAGGACGGGTCTCCATGATCAGAACGGTATCGCCCACATTGGCTTCGTTCTTCTCGTCATGAGCATGATATTTCTTTGTCTTCTGGACAAACTTTCCGTAAATCGGGTGTTTCTCCTTGAACTTAGCGGCAATAACAATGGTTTTATCCATTTTGTTGCTGATAACGACACCCTGTCTTGTCTTTCTTAAATTTCTTGTTTCCATCTGGACCATTATTATTTATTAAGTTCTCTCTGACGAAGTTCAGTCTTCATGCGCGCGATATCACGACGGGCTGACTTAATCTGCGATGGATTCTCAAGCGGAGTAATGGAGTGATTCAGCTTCATCTGATGCAAAGCCTTCTCAGCATTTTCAATCTTCTCTACCAAATCCTTGGTATCGACTCCTTTAATTTCATTCATCTTCATAGCTTAAGCGTTTTTATCGTAATCACGTCTCACAACAAACTTAGTCTTAACAGGCAGTTTCTGGGCGCCGAGACGGAGAGCCTCCTTGGCGATATCGAAACTTACGCCTTCCACTTCAAAGAGGATGCGTCCCGGTGTCACGGGAGCCACCCAGCCTGCGGGATCACCTTTACCCTTACCCATACGCACGTCAGCAGGCTTGCGAGTAATGGGTTTGTCCGGGAAAATGCGAATCCACACCTGGCCTTCACGATTCATATAGCGGTTGATGGCCACACGGGCGGCCTCAATCTGGCGGCTGTCAATCCATTTCGGTTCAAGCGTCTTGATTCCGAAAGAGCCGAAAGCCAACTGCGTTCCTCTGTGCGCGTCGCCCTTGTTGCCGCGACCGTCCTGAGGTCTTCTGTATCTTACTCTTTTAGGCTGTAACATGATTGATTCTCCTTTTAACGGTTATTGTTTCTTCTGCGATTGCCGCGACCGCCACGACCGTTACCGCCACGGGAAGCGTTCTGCTTCTCCTGGGCCAGGTTGACAGTCAGGTCACGCTTGCCATAGACCTCGCCGCGACAAATCCAGACCTTGATGCCCAACAGACCGACCTTGGTCAAGGCCTCAGTCTGGCAGTAGTCAATGTCCGCACGGAAGGTATGCAAAGGAGTACGACCCTCCTTGTACATCTCTTTACGAGCCATTTCAGCGCCGTTAAGACGACCGGTAATCTGCACCTTGATTCCCTCTGCTCCTGCACGCATCGTGTTGGCAATGGCCATCTTGATGGCACGGCGGTAAGCTACCTTACCCTCCACCTGGCGAGCGATGTTCGTTGCAACAATCGTGGCATCGAGCTCGGGTTTCTTCACTTCAAAGATATTGAGTTGAATCTCCTTGTCGTAGAGCTTCTTCAATTCTTCCTTCAACTTATCGACATCCTGACCACCTTTACCGATGACGATACCCGGACGGGCCGTGCAAATCGTAATGGTGACGAGTTTCAATGTACGTTCGATGATGATCTTCGACACATTCGCCTTGGCCAGACGCTCGTTCAAGTATTTGCGAATCTTCTGGTCCTCGACAAGGTTGTCGCCGAAGTTCTTTCCACCGAACCAATTGGAATCCCAACCGCGGATGATACCGAGACGGTTACTGATTGGATTTACTTTCTGTCCCATACTGCTTATTTTTCGTCATTAGTTTTGGTGTCAACAAACAAGGTCACGTGGTTGCTGCGCTTGCGGATTCTGTAACCACGGCCCTGCGGTGCCGGTCTCATACGCTTCATCGTAACGCCCTGATCGACGAACACTTTGCTCACAAAGAGCTCGCCGTCCTCAGCCTTACGGTCATTTTTCGTCTCCCAGTTGGCAATGGCGGAACGCAGCAGTTTCTCAACGTCTGCGGCAGCCTGTTTCTTGGAGAATCTCAGAACGCCAAGCGCACGATTGACTTCCATTCCGCGAATCATGTCTACCACGTAGCGCATTTTACGGGGAGAGGAAGGCACACCGTTGAGTTTGGCGAAATACAAACTCTTACGGGCTTCTTTTCTCTTGATAGCCGAATTATGTTTTCTTGCTCCCATTCTTTAACTTTTTAATAGGTTTTCCCGTTATTTCCTATTACCGGAGTGGCCGCCGAACTTACGCGTCGGAGAGAATTCACCGAGCTTGTGTCCTACCATGTTCTCAGTAATGTAAACGGGGATAAATTTGTTTCCGTTATGAACTGCAACAGTGTGTCCCACGAAATCGGGGGAAATCATTGATGCCCTGGCCCATGTTTTGACGACGGTCTTCTTGCCGCTCTCATTCATGGCGAGAATCTTCTTCTCAAGAGACACGTTGATATAGGGGCCTTTTTTTAATGAACGACTCATAATTTACTCTTTTTACGATTTACTTCTTGTTAGCTCTCTCGATAATGTACTTGTTGGAAAGCTTCTTCGGTGCACGAGTCTTCAGACCCTTGGTGTACAAACCGGTACGTGAACGCGGATGTCCACCTGACTGACGGCCTTCACCACCACCCATCGGGTGATCGTGCGGGTTCATCACGACACCACGGTTGTGCGGACGACGGCCCAACCAGCGGGAACGACCGGCCTTACCCGACTGTTCCAAAGCATGATCGGAGTTGCCCACGCTACCGACGGTAGCCTTGCAAGCACTCAACACTTTACGAGTCTCTCCAGAGGGGAGCTTCACCACGCAATAACTTCCCTCGCGAGAAGTCAACTGAGCAAAATTACCAGCCGAACGAACGAGCAAGGCACCCTGGCCGGGACGCAACTCAATGTTGTGAATCACCGTACCGACGGGGATGTTTGCCAACGGAAGGGCGTTACCGATTTCAGGAGCGGCTTCGGCTCCGGACATCAGCGTAGTGCCCACCTGCAGTCCGTTAGGAGCAATAATGTAACGTTTTTCACCATCAGCATAGTAAAGCAATGCGATACGAGCAGAACGGTTGGGATCATACTCAATCGTCTTTACTACGGCTGGAACACCATCCTTCTCTCGTTTGAAATCAATCAGACGGAACTTCCGTTTGTGACCGCCGCCGCGATAGCGGACCGTCATCTTACCGGTGTTGTTTCGACCGCCGGTGGAACGCTTACCGTAAACGAGAGACTTCTCTGGCACGGATGCAGTAATATCCTCGAACGTGCCAATAATCTTGTGTCTTTGACCGGGAGTAACCGGTTTTAATTTACGTACTGCCATTTTATTTATCAGATATTGCTATAAAAATCAATTGTATCGCCTTCCTTCAAGGTAACGACAGCCTTCTTGAACGCATTCTTCTGGCCTTTCACAAGACCGGCCCGGGTATAGCGGGTGCTGCGTTTTCCGGAATAGCGACATGTGTTTACACTCACCACGGTCACGTTGTACAAATCCTCGATTTCTTTCTTGATTTCGAGTTTGTTGGCTTCCGGGCGCACGATGAAACCGAAACGGTTGGGGAACTTCTCGGTAATATTCGTCATCTTCTCAGTGACGATGGGTTTGATAATAAATGCCATGTTTCTGCCTCCTTTTACTTAGTTAAGATTTCATCGAAGGTCTTCAGGGAGTTTTCCGTCACCACCAGTACGTCGGCGTTCATCACCTTGTAAGCGTTGATGTCGGATGCGGTCATTACCTCAGAGCCCTGAACATTGCGCAAAGACAGATACAGATTCTTGTCAACGCCGGGGATGACCAGCAGCGTCTTCTTGCCTTCCACGTTCAGGTTCTTGGCCATGGCCATGAAGTCCTTGGTTTTGGGTGTGTCGAACGTAAAGTCCTCCACCACGACGATGGCATTCTCCTGAGCCTTGTAGGCAAGAGCGGACTTACGGGCAAGCACCTTGATTTTCTTATTCAATTTCGTACGGTAGTCACGGGGTTTGGGACCGAACACGCGGCCTCCGCCGATGAGCACCGGAGACTTGATATCACCATGACGGGCACCGCCGCCACCTTTCTGACGACCCAATTTACGGGTGGAACCGGTAATCTCGCTTCTCTCTTTTGATTTGGCGGTACCCTGGCGCTGATTGCCGAGATACTGCTTCACGTCCAGATACAGCACGTGGTCGTTAGGTTCAATTCCGAAGATAGATTCGTTTAACGTAACCTTTCTTCCAGTCTCCTGACCTTTGATATTTAATACGTTAATTTCCATTATTTCTGAATTAAGACGGTTGAACCATTGCATCCAGCGACTGAACCTTTCACGAGAATGAGGTTATGCTCTGGAATCACTTTTAACACTTTGAGGTTCTGAGTAGTCACTCTGTCACCTCCCATTTGGCCGCCCATACGCATGCCTTTGAACACCTTTGCGGGATAAGAACATGCACCAATAGAACCCGGCTTGCGCGCACGGTCGTCCTGACCGTGAGTACTCTGACCTACACCGCCGAATCCGTGGCGCTTGACAACGCCTTGGAAGCCCTTACCTTTGGATGTGCCGACAACGTCCACGAAATTGGCATCTGTAAAGATGTCCACCGTGATGGTGTCACCCAGGTTGAACTCCTCGTCAAATTTGAACTCGGCCAAGTGCTTTTTCGGTGTTGTGCCTGCTTTCTTGAAGATTCCCATCATCGGCTTGGAGGTATTCTTCTCCTTAGCCTCTCCGAAACCTAATTGAACAGCCTTGTAACCATCTTTCTCTACGGTTTTCACCTGGGTTACGACACAAGGACCGGCTTCGATAACAGTGCACGGTACGTTCTTACCGTCGGCACTGAAAACGGATGTCATTCCGATTTTTTTTCCAATTAATCCTGGCATTTCAATTACTGTTATTTATGTTAACTATACTTTAATCTCTACTTCGACGCCGCTGGGCAATTCCAATTTCATCAGCGCGTCAACCGTTTTGGCTGTTGAACTGTAAATGTCAATCAGACGCTTGTAATCTGACAACTGGAACTGTTCACGTGCCTTCTTGTTGACAAACGTACTGCGGTTGACCGTGTAGATACGCTTGTGGGTGGGCAACGGAATAGGACCGCTTACGATTGCGCCCGTGGCCTTGACAGCCTTGACGATTTTCTCTGCAGACTTATCGACCAGCGTGTGATCGTAAGACTTCAATTTGATTCTGATTTTCTGACTCATCTTATTTGTTGTTAAATGGGAAAGCGCACCGCTTAAGAGTCATACGCTAAGCGGCGCGCGTTTCGCCTGTTATACTAAATCTACTCGTCCTTTGCACTCTTCCAGCACGGTCTTGGCAATCGAACTGGACAGCGGTGCATGGTGATCATACTCCATGGAACTTGTCGCACGACCGGAAGTGATGGTACGGAGTGCCGTCACATAACCGAACATCTCGGACAGGGGCACCATGGCCTTCACGATGCGGGCACCGCTACGGGCCTCGTCCATGCCTTCCACCTGACCGCGGCGCTTGTTCAAGTCGCCGATGACGTCACCCATGTTCTCCTCCGGCGTCACCACCTCGACCTTCATGATCGGCTCCATCAGGACGGGACCGGCCTTCGGGCAGGCGTTCTTGAACGCGTTGTGGGCAGCGAGCTCGAATGACAACTGGTCAGAGTCCACAGGGTGGAAACTACCGTCGGTCAGCGTCACCTTCATACCGGTCATCGGGAATCCGCCGAGCACACCGCTCTTGAGAGAATCCTGGAAACCTTTCTGTACAGCGGGGATGAATTCCTTGGGCACGTTACCGCCCTTCACCTCGTTGACAAACTGCAGGTCGCCTTCCTTGTAATCCTCATCCTTCGGACCGATGGTCACGATGATGTCGGCAAACTTACCACGACCGCCGCTCTGCTTCTTGTAAACCTCGCGGAGCGTCACTTCCTTGGTGATGGCTTCCTTGTAGTTCACCTGCGGCTTGCCCTGGTTGCACTCCACCTTGAATTCACGCTTCAGACGGTCGATGATGATATCGAGGTGAAGCTCACCCATACCGGAGATGATGGTCTGACCGCTCTGCTCGTCGGTACGGACGGTGAACGTCGGGTCTTCCTCGGCCAATTTGGCGAGACCGTTATCCAACTTGGCGATGTCGGCCTGGCTCTTCGGCTCCACGGCGATGGAAATCACCGTGTCGGGGAAGGTCATGGACTCCAGTACGATGGGATGATCCTCATCACAGAGAGTATCACCGGTACGGATATCCTTGAAACCTACACCTGCGCCGATGTCACCTGCGTCAATCGACTCCATGGGAATTTCCTTGTTGGAGTTCATCTGGAACAGACGGCTGATACGCTCCTTCTTGCCGGAACGGGGATTGTAAACATAAGAGCCGGCCGTTACCTTACCGGAATAAACGCGGAAGAACACCAGACGGCCCATGAACGGGTCAGTGGCGATCTTGAAGGCCAAAGCGGCCGTCGGCTCGTTCTCGTTCGGATTGCGGCCCTCTTCCTCCTCGGTGTTCGGGTTGATACCCATGGTCTCACCCAGGTCCATCGGAGACGGAAGGAACGCGCAAGTATAGTCGAGCAACGGCTGGACGCCCTTGTTCTTGTAGGAAGAACCGCAAAGCATCGGCGTGAGCTCCATGGCGATGGTACCCTTGCGGATAGCGGCAATCAGTTTGTCCTCAGGAATCTCCTGGCCGTCCAGGTACATCTCCATCAACTCGTCATCGAAGTTGGCGGCGTTCTCCAACATCTTGTCACGCCACTCCTCGCACTCTGCCTGAAGGTCGGCGGGAATATCCTCGACGTCGTATTCGGCGCCCATGGTCTCATCGTGCCACAGGATAGCCTTCATCTTGATGAGGTCCACGACGCCCTTGAAATTCTCCTCGGCGCCGATAGGCACCTGAATCGGACAGGGATTGGCGCCCAGGATGTCCTTCATCTGCTGCACGGTCTCGAAGAAGTCAGCACCGGAACGGTCCATCTTGTTCACATATCCGATACGCGGCACGTTGTACTTGTCGGCCTGGCGCCACACCGTCTCCGACTGCGGCTGTACGCCGTCGGCTGCGGAATAAGTGGCGATGGCACCGTCAAGCACACGCAGGGAACGCTCCACCTCGGCGGTGAAGTCCACGTGTCCCGGAGTGTCAATCAAGTTAATCTTATAAGTCTTTCCCTCGTAGTTCCAGTTACAAGTCGTAGCTGCTGAGGTAATGGTGATGCCACGCTCCTGCTCCTGGGCCATCCAGTCCATGGTGGCGGCGCCGTCGTGTACTTCACCGATTTTATGGGTCTTACCCGTATAGAAAAGAATACGCTCCGATGTCGTTGTCTTGCCGGCATCGATGTGCGCCATAATACCAATGTTACGGGTCAAATGTAAATCGCGGTTTGCCATTGTCTTTTTACCTTTTTGTCAATATTAGAATCTGAAGTGGGCAAATGCGCGGTTAGCCTCGGCCATACGGTGCATGTCCTCCTTACGCTTGAAGGCACCGCCCTGGTTGTTGTAGGCGTCCATAATCTCGGCGGCCAGTTTCTCGGCCATGGATTTACCGCCGCGTTTACGCGCATAAGAAATCATGTTCTTCATGGACACGCTCTCTTTGCGGTCGGGACGGATTTCCGTCGGCACCTGGAAGGTTGCGCCACCGATACGACGGCTCTTCACCTCCACTTGTGGGGTGATGTTGTCGAGGGCCTGCTTCCAAATCTCAAGGGCAGATTTCTCCTCGTTGGCCATTTTGGCGCCAACAGTGTCAAGGGCGGCATAGAAAATCTCGTAAGAGATGTTTTTCTTTCCGTCATACATCAAATGATTCACAAACTTCGACACTTTCTTGTCGTTGAATTTGGGATCCGGAAGGATCACACGCTTCTTGGGTTTTGCTTTTCTCATTTTGTCTTGTCTTTTGTCTGCGGAGGCTGTCAATGTCTTCAACGCCCGCACCCGGGCATTTACTCAACCTTTTCGTGCTCCAGCAAAACGATTTATAAACAATGTCAGACGGGGTCTCATCGCCTTCTCCGGTTCTAAGTCCCGCCCGGTTCAAGTCTTATTTCTTTTGTTTAGGCCGCTTTGCGCCATACTTGGAACGGCGCTGCGTACGATTGGCCACACCGGCGGTATCGAGCGTACCGCGGACAATGTGATAACGCACACCGGGAAGGTCCTTCACACGACCGCCACGCACCAGCACGATGCTGTGCTCCTGCAGGTTGTGTCCCTCTCCGGGGATGTAAGAGTTGACTTCCTTCTGATTGGTCAAACGGACACGGGCAACTTTTCTCATTGCCGAATTAGGCTTCTTGGGTGTCGTGGTGTAGACACGGACGCAAACACCGCGACGCTGCGGACAGGAGTCCAGCGCCGGTGACTTGCTCTTGTCTGCGAGCACCTTTCTGCCTTTTCTAACTAATTGTGAAATAGTAGGCATAATGTTACTTTTAATTTATATATTATTTCTGTTTATAATCAGCGTGTTGAAACCACCCCAAGACAAAAGGGCGATTCGGGCTGCAAAAGTACGAAGATTCTCCCGAATAACCTAATTAATAAGAAAGCAAAACGCCTACATTTTCCATAAATTAAGAAAATATAGGCGCTTTTAAATTATTTTAAACTTTATCAAGCCTCACCTTTCCCCTGATTGAAGGGTGAAATGGTGCGCGGCTGTGCCCGCGAGAGTTCAATCCGCCCGTACACCTGTTCATATTTGGCGATATTGTCCTGCAGGGCCAGCAAGAGGCGCTTGGCGTGCTCGGGCGCCAAAATCACCCTGCTGCGCACCTGCGCTTTCGGCAAACCGGGTACCACACGGGCCATGTCGATGACGAATTCCGATGAGGAATGCGTCAGCACGGCCAAATTCACATATTCGCCCTGGGCGATTTCAGGACGGAGTTCCAGTTGAAGTTGTCCGGATTGGTTTTGATTCTCTTCCATCTTTATTCTGATTTATCGGTTTTGTTCTCGCTGATTCCGTCTTCCCAACAGGAATACTTGCATCCCTGAAGGAAATAACGGGAAGAGTCATTCTCCTCATCCTGCTCCTTGGCCGTATTGATGTCCTTGCCGGTGGCGGAACCCTTATAGACAACGTCCATCACCGAAGCATAAGTATCAATCAGGCGCACCTGCGGACGGGAATACTGTTTCTGTCTTACACTCATTATTTCACTTTTTTCTGACCGTTTATAATATAGACACCCTTGGGCAGGTTGTCCAAAGACTTGCCTGCAGGTTGACCACTGATGGTGTAAATCCGGACATCCGAAGCCGGTACGGCCGGAACGGATACGACGGATGTCGTACCGCCTTCCTCGACACTGAAACCGACCGACTTGGCCGTGGTGCCCTCAGGAAGGATGAAATAGGCCCGACAACCGTGAAGCGTCTGTTCCTTGGTCAGGCGGTAGAGCGTATTGTCGCGCATCAGCACCAGGTGGGTGTCATTGGCGGGGATGGTCGTGGCATTGAGCGTTCCGACGAAGGAATATCCGTCGCTGACCACCTTATGGGCGTCCGACTTGTTGAACGTGACATTGGAGAAGGTCAAATCCGACACATCCTCCGACGGCATCATCAAATAAGGCACGCCGTCGCTCATCTGTTTCGTCTCCGTGTCCGTAAACTTGAACGTCACGTCACCCTCATCCGACGTGGCAACGCCCGTAAACGCCTGCAACTTGCAATCCTCGCCGAACACCTCCGCAAAACCGGTCTCGTCCAGGTCGAAAGGCAGGCAAACGGCATTCCACTCCCCGGCATGAACCGTTCCGCGGTTGTCGAGGACAACCGTCACGACGGCACCGTCTTTCCCGGCATATTGCGTCAGGGCGTCGGTAAGGGTCACGTCGTAGTGCAGATAGTCAATGCCCGCCAGTTCATGGAATTTGCGGTCCAGGTACGGGAAACGGACGGCGATATAGTCGGTGATTTCCTGTGCGGCGGCGGCATAATCCGTGAATTCCTCCGGCCAGGTCAACGTCTGGTAATTCAGCGCCTGCGTCTGTGCGACGGTCTCCGACAGCGTGCTTACCGCATCGGTGAGCGTCTTTTCAACGTCGGTCGTCTTATTGTCGCCATAGAAAGTCTCCCACATGTTCACCACGCCTTCGGCAAACCACTGCTCTTTCCACAGATTCTGGAGCAGGGTCTTCCACTGACTGTCGTTGGCGGCGTTCACCGTCAGACCGTTGTAGGAGCCCTCTGTATCCAAGTCGCTCATCAGACCTTCGGCCGTCATCTCCAACTTATTGTTGTTGAAACTCTTCTCGTTGTCCCAAAGCGGACCGAAACAAAGCGTGGCGGCATCAGCCTCCTTGTACGTGTAGAAATTCTTCCACGCGGCATTGCCGCCCAGTATCTCGGACGCGATGTACCACTGGATGAACGATGTCTTATCCACCGCACTTTCCGTATCGCTCCACAAGGTGGAGGCAAACGTGGAAACGGCGGTTTGCAGGGCCGCTTTCTCCTCGTCCGACAAATCGTCCTGATCAGGATTCTTTATATTAATATAAGGTGTCGACTCGTCACCGGTCACCTGCAACTCGTCCTCGTCGGCCTTGTTGGTCATCTCCAGCAACCAACCCGTGTCCTCGTCGACATTGACGCGGGCACCGTCGGTCTGAACGCGGTCGGTCACCTGATACGTGCCCTTGTATTCACCGTTGATCACCAGGTCGACGAAACAGTAGCCAGGCGTGAAGGCCATGCCGACGGCATCGCCCAATTCCTTGGCAAGGGCGTTGCGCAACATCGTGGCGTCGTCGCCGTTGCCCAAAAGTACCCACTGACGCTTGGTGTAGCCCGAGGCGTCCAACAGGGCGTGCTTGTGCTTCTTGGCGAATTTCAGACGGTAAGACAACTTGTCCGCATTCTCCGAACCTTGGATTTTCACTTCCAGGTATCCGGATTCTTCCGTGAAGGAATCCAGTTTACCATTGTTGTCAATCACCTCGATGGCGGCATTCACATAATCGCCTTTGACGATGTCGGCGGCATTATCCGTATCGATGTAGACGGTGGGCACGTCGGTCAACTGTCCGCGGGCGGCTGTTTCTCCGTCAAACAGAATCGCGGGCGTCGTACCCGAAGGCACGGTGAAATAGAATTGCGCGCCGTTGATATAGTTGGCCTTGTCGGAAGAGCCTGTGGCCCAGGACTCTGCCGGAGGAACGGTTAACGCGTCATCCGCCAATTTATATACGGTGCCGTCGGTCTTCAGTCCGACAGCGTGGTAAATTCCCGTCAGGCCGTAGTCATCATAACTGAAAGTCACGGCATTGTCCGTCGTCACAGGTACGATGACGTCGGTAAACGTCCACATCGGACCGGCCGATGCCGAGGCGTCGCTCATCCTGATAAGATACGGCGTGGCGGCGGCGATGTCCTTGGACGAAGGTTCGGCAAAGACAAACGTCTCACCGTCCATCTTCGAGAAAGTCCGCAGTTCGTAAGCGCCGCCGATGGCCTCTTTCATCTGACTCTCCGTCACGTCGAACGGCAGGAACAGGGTGCTCCACGCGCTGCCGGTCACCGTATTGGCCGGCGAGACGGTGATGTCTGACAATTTGTTGGTCAAGGCGGACAGACTCAGCACGCCCGTATCCCATTGGCCCAATGTCGGGTCATACGTATTGCTCGTCTTGGCGGCGATAAGGGTGTTGTAAAGACTGTCCATCTTGGTCTGGACAAACGGGATGCGGCCTTTCAGGTAGTCCTTCACCTGCTGGACATAGTCGGCATAGTCGGTGTACGAACCGTACTTGGCGATGCCGCAATCACCGCTGATGGGCCACTTGGCGTAATTCTGCTTTCGCGTACTGTCGAGCATTCCGGCGATGTCATCCACGTTGCTGACCAGTTTGTCGTAAATATTCTCATTGATCAGACTGTCGATCAGGTTTTTCGCCTTCTCGACAAACTTGATGTCCTTTTGCAGAAAATTGGAGAAATTCCAGCGGAACATTCCGTTTTCGTATTCCTCCACCAGGATGCCGTCCGTACCATAGTTGCCGTAAGCCAGGTCCTTGTCCCAAAGCGGTCCCCAGAAGAACGGACCGTCGGGCGTACGGTAACCTTTCATGACGAAGAAGCCGTCCCAGTCGCCGGTGATTTGCATGGCGATATAGAATTTGATAAACGACTCCACGTCGTTGTAGGCCGGCCAACCCGTACTGCTGCTGTTCGACTGGAAAGAATTGTTCCAGGCGATTTCCCACGTCGATACGTCACTGATGAGTTGGGTGAGTTCGTCACCTTCGTAATCGGGATTCTTGATGTTGGTGTTGTAGGGGACGTTGTTCGTACCGGCCGTGATGGACGTTGACGCATCCAGCATGTTCGACCAACTGACGAATTCCAACATCCAGTCCTTGTCCTTGTCGATGTCCACGCGGTTGGAACCCGCCTCCACCTGGTCGGTCACCTGATAAGTGCCGCGGTACTCCTCGTTGATGACCAGGTCGACAAACTTATATCCGGGGCAGAAGGCCATACCCACATACTTGCCCAGATGATACGTCAGGGCATTGCGGAGCATGGAACGGTCGAAATAGTTGGCCATGAGCGCCCAGTTGCGCTTCTTGTAGCCATAGCCCAGCAGGTCGTGCTTGTGCGACAGGGCCACGTTGCCGTCGGTGTCTTTCTCGTCCTTGTCAAACTTCAGGCGGTAAGGGCGCTTCGACACGTCGGCGGTGGAATTGCCGCGCACCTTGATGTTCACCGAGTCGGTAAACGATTCCAGATGCTGCGCGGCGGAAGCGTCGCTCTCATCCACCAGTTGGATATAAGCCCGGTGGTAAAGGGCGGTATTCGTCGACCTGTCCTTCATCAAGTCCGTATCCAGCGTCGTGACGTCGGGAATGGTCAGATAGAGGGTCGGCACGTCCGAAATCTGTCCGCGCGCCGCGATTTTCTCTGCCAGTGCGGTGTCGCTCAACTGGGCGAGGGCGGCCAGCGGGAGAACGGTACACAACAAAAGAAGCAGGTACCGTAAATTTTGGTTTTTCATTATGTCTTCGTAAAAAGGTAAATACTGCTGAAAAGTGAAAAGGGGATGTCGCCCGGAAGGCGGCATCCCCTGTCATTGATGGTTTATTCCGTCACGACCTCAGGGTCGGCGAAATCCAAAACGTTCTTCTTGTTGGCCTGGAAGCGTTCATACTCTTCCTTGCTGCCGACAATCAGGCGCTCCCATTCACGCAGACCGGTACCGGCGGGAATGAGGTGACCGCAAATCACGTTCTCCTTCATGCCTTCCAGACGGTCGGTCTTGCCGCGGATGGCGGCTTCGTTGAGCACCTTCGTGGTCTCCTGGAATGAGGCGGCCGACATAAAACTCTTCGTCTGCAAAGCCGCACGGGTGATACCCTGCAGGATTTGCTTGGAAGTGGCCGGAACGGCATCCCTCACCTGTACCGGGCGCAAGTCACGGCGCTTGAGCGATGAATTCTCGTCACGCAACTTACGTGCGGTGACAATCTGACCCGGATGCATGTTCTCGGAGTCGCCGGCGTCCACCACGACTTTCTTGCCCCAGATGCGGTCGTTTTCCTCGGCGAAGTCGAGTTTGTCCACCATCTCCTGCTCCAGGAAGGTAGTGTCGCCCGGTTCTTCGATCTGGACCTTGCGCATCATCTGACGCACGATAATCTCAAAGTGCTTGTCGTTGATTTTCACACCCTGCAGACGGTAGACGTCCTGCACTTCGTTGACGATGTACTCCTGTACGGCGGTCGGGCCCTTGATGGCCAGAATGTCGCTCGGCGTAATCACACCGTCGGAAAGCGCCGTACCGGCACGCACGGCGTCGTGCTCCTGCACCAGAATCTGCTTGGACAGCGACACGAGGTACTTGCGCTGCTCGCCGGTCTTCGACGTCACGATGATCTCGCGGTTGCCGCGCTTCACCTTACCCATGGTCACCTCACCGTCAATTTCGGAAACAACAGCAGGATTGCTCGGGTTGCGGGCCTCGAAGAGTTCGGTCACACGGGGCAGACCGCCGGTGATGTCACCGGCCTTGCCGACGGCACGCGGAATCTTCACGATGGTGGTACCCGTGGCGACGGTCTGTCCGTCCTCCACGACCACGTGACCTCCCACGGGGAAGTTGTATGTACCCAGTACCTCACCCTTCTTGTCGACGATGTCGCAGGTCGGCACCTTGGTCTTGTCCTTGGAGTCGATGATGATCTTCTCGGTCAGACCGGTGGTCTCATCGGTCTCGGCACGGAAGGTGACACCCTCGATGACGTCATTGAATTTGAGCGTACCGGCGTATTCGGTCACAATCACGGCGTTGAACGGGTCCCAACGGGCAATCAAATCACCCTTCTTCACCATGTCGCCGGTCTTGTTGTAGAGTGACGAACCGTAAGGCACGTTGAGCGTGGAGAGTACGATGTTGGTGTTCGGGTCGATGAAACGGACCTCAGCCAGACGACTGACCACCATCTCACACTTCCGCTCACCCGTCTCGCTGTCTTCCACGAACGGAACGGAACGCAACTCGTCAAATTCTATCTTACTGTCGTTTTTGGCCACGATGGAGGCGTTGGCGGCGGCATTGGCGGCCACACCACCGGCGTGGAACGTACGCAGGGTCAACTGTGTACCCGGTTCACCAATGGCCTGAGCGGCAATCACACCGACGGCCTCGCCCATCTGCACCATCTTGCGGGTGGCCAGGTTGCGGCCGTAACACTTCATACACACGCCGTGCTTGCTCTCGCAAGTAAGCACCGAACGGATTTCGACGGCCTCAATCGGGGATTTCTCGATGGCCTCGGCAATCGGTTCCGTAATCTCCTCACCGGCGGCGACAATCAGTTCACCCGTGGTCGGGTCGATGATGTCATGCACGGACACGCGGCCCAGGATACGCTCAGACAGGGTGGAGATGGTCTCGTCGCCATTCTTCAGGGCCGTGCAGACCAGACCGCGGAGCGTACCGCAGTCTTCCTCGGTGATAATCACGTCGTGCGAGACGTCCACCAGACGACGGGTCAGGTAACCGGCATCGGCCGTCTTCATGGCCGTATCGGCCAGACCCTTACGGGCACCGTGAGAGGCGATGAAGTACTCCAGCACCGACATGCCTTCCTTGAAGTTGGACAAAATCGGATTCTCGATAATCTGAGCGCCTTCGGCACCGGCTTTCTGCGGTTTGGCCATCAGACCGCGCATACCCGACAACTGTTTGATCTGGTCTTTCGAACCGCGGGCGCCGGAATCCAGCATCATGTAGACGGCATTGAATCCCTGGTCGGCCTCGGTCATCTCCTTCATCAGGACATCACCCAAATCCTTGTTGACGTGCGTCCAGGCGTCAATCACCTGATTATAACGCTCGGTATCGGTAATGAAACCCATGTTGTAGGTCTCGGTAATCTGCTTGACTTCCTCATTACCCTTGGCCACAATCGCCTCCTTCTCCTTCGGGATGATAATGTCGTCCAGGTTGAAGGAAAGTCCGGCGAGATATGCCATGCGGTAACCCAGGTTCTTGATACCGTCGAGGAATTCGCAAGCGCGGGCCATACCCACGTTCTTGATCACGTCGGCGATGATGCCGCGCAGGGTCTTCTTCGAAATGATGTCGTTGAAGAAGCCCACCTCATCGGGGATGATGCCGTTGACAATCACGCGGCCGACAGAAGTCTCCACCATGTGGCGCACCTTCTGACCGTCCACCACGTCGTCGACCATCACCTTGACGGGAGCGTGCAGGTCGCAGCGGCCCTCGTTGTGGGCAATGATGGCCTCTTCAGGACCATAGAAGGTGAAGCCCTCACCCTTGGCTCCCGGACGGATTTTGGTAATATAATACAGACCCAGCACCATATCCTGTGAAGGCACGGTAATCGGCGCGCCGTTGGCAGGATTCAGGATGTTGTGGCTCTGAAGCATCAGGATTTGCGCCTCCAGGATAGCCTCGTTGCTCAACGGGAGGTGCACGGCCATCTGGTCACCGTCGAAGTCGGCGTTGAACGCCGTACAGGCCAACGGGTGCAACTGGATGGCCTTACCCTCGATAAGTTTGGGCTGGAAGGCCTGGATACCCAGACGGTGAAGTGTCGGGGCACGGTTGAGCAGCACCGGATGACCCTTCATCACGTTCTCCAGGATATCCCAGATGACCGGTTCGCGACGGTCCACGATTTTCTTGGCGCTCTTCACCGTCTTCACGATGCCGCGCTCAATGAGTTTGCGGATGATGAACGGCTTGTACAGTTCGGCGGCCATGAGTTTAGGCAGACCGCATTCGCCCATCTTCAATTCCGGACCGACGACAATCACCGAACGGGCGGAATAGTCCACACGCTTACCGAGCAAGTTCTGGCGGAAACGACCCTGCTTACCCTTCAAGGAGTCGGACAAGGACTTGAGCGGACGGTTGGACTCGCTCTTCACGGCACTGCTCTTGCGGGAGTTGTCGAACAGGGAGTCGACAGCCTCCTGCAACATACGTTTCTCGTTGCGGAGAATCACCTCCGGCGCCTTGATTTCCACCAGTCTCTTCAGACGGTTGTTGCGGATAATCACACGGCGGTAAAGGTCGTTCAGGTCGGACGTGGCAAATCGGCCGCCGTCGAGCGGCACCAACGGACGCAGTTCGGGCGGAATCACGGGGATGATTTTCATGATCATCCACTCGGGACGGTTGACCTCCTTGCTAGAACGGAAGGCCTCCACCACCTGCAGGCGCTTGAGCGCCTCGGTCTTGCGCTGCTGGGCGGAATCGTTGTTGGCCCTGTCACGCAGTTCGTAAGAGAGGGCGTCCAAGTCAAGACCGGCGAGCAGATCGTAGATGGCCTCAGCGCCCATCTTGGCGATAAACTTGTTCGGGTCGCTGTCTTCCAGGCGGGCATTGTTGGGATCGATCTGGTTGTCGATGATGTCCAGGTACTCCTCCTCGGAGAGCAGGTCATACTTCTGACTGCCCGGTACGGGATTGCCGTCCTGGTCGGTCCTGCCTTCCAGCACACCCGGTTGGATGACCACATATTTCTCATAATAAATGACGGCGTCCAGTTTCTTGGTCGGCATACCGAGCAGATAACCAATCTTGTTGGGCAACGAACGGAAATACCAGATATGGGCCACCGGTACGACGAGTTCGATATGACCGGAACGCTCGCGACGCACCTTCTTTTCAGTCACTTCCACACCGCAACGGTCGCAGACGATACCCTTGTAACGGATACGCTTGTACTTGCCGCAGGCACATTCAAAGTCCTTGGTCGGACCGAAGATGCGCTCACAGAACAGACCGTCGCGCTCAGGCTTGTAGGTACGGTAGTTGATGGTCTCCGGTTTGGTCACCTCACCATACGAATTCTCCAGGATTTCCTCAGGAGAGGCCAGGCCGATCGTAATCTTCGTAAAATTATTTTTTACTTTTGTATCTTTCTTAAAAGCCATTGTTCTCTGAATTTAAAGGTGTTTAATCGAGTTTAACGCTAAGACCGAGACCACGCAACTCATGCAAGAGTACGTTGAGCGACTCCGGAATACCGGGAGTCGGCATCGGCTCACCTTTGACAATTGCCTCGTAAGCCTTGGAACGTCCGGCCACGTCGTCACTCTTGATGGTCAGGATTTCCTGCAACACGTGACTGGCGCCGAAGGCCTCCAAAGCCCAGACTTCCATTTCTCCGAAACGCTGACCGCCAAACTGGGCCTTACCGCCGAGCGGCTGCTGCGTGATGAGACTGTACGGACCGATGGAACGGGCGTGCATCTTGTCCTCCACCATGTGACCGAGCTTGAGGAAGTAGGTGATACCCACCGTGGCGGGCTGGTCAAACTTCTCACCGGTCTCACCGTCATACAGGTGGGTGGAGCACAGGCGGGGCAGACCGGCCTTGTCGGTCCACTCGGAGAGGTCGTCCAACTTGGCGCCGTCAAAAATCGGGGTGGCAAATTTCACACCGAGTTTCTTGCCGGCGGCACCGAGGATGGCCTCGAATATCTGACCGAGGTTCATACGGGAAGGCACACCCAGCGGGTTGAGCACCAGGTCGACGGGACGTCCGTCCTCCAGGAACGGCATGTCTTCCATGCGCACCACCTTGGAGACGATACCCTTGTTGCCGTGGCGTCCGGCCAACTTGTCTCCCACGCCGATCTTGCGTTTCTTGGCCACGTACACCTTGGCCATCTGAAGAATACCGGAAGGCAGTTCGTCACCGATGGTGATGGCAAACTTCCGGCGCTTCATCTCGGCATCCAGCAACTTATACTTGCGGAGGTAATTCATGATGAGTTTCTGAATCAGCTCATTCTTGTGGTCGTCCGTGGTCCAACCGCCCGACTGGATACCGTCGTATTCGAGGTTTTTCAGAACAGTGGCGGTAAACTTGCTGCCCTTGGTGATAATCTCGGCACCGCTGTAATCCTTGATGCCCTGGGAAGTCTTGCCCTTGGTCAACTTGAGCAGTTTCTCCACGAGAATATCCTTCAGGTCGTTGTTCTTTGCCTCATATTCCTCGTCTATCTTGGCGAGTGTTATCTTGTCTTGTTTTTTGCTCTCGCGCGTCTTGACGGCACGGGCAAAGAGCTTCTTGTCGATGACCACACCGCTCAGCGACGGATTGGCCTTCAGGGAAGAATCCTTCACGTCACCGGCCTTGTCGCCAAAGATGGCGCGAAGCAGTTTCTCCTCAGGAGAAGGATCGCTCTCACCCTTGGGCGAAATCTTGCCGATGAGGATGTCGCCCGGTTCGACGCGGGCACCGACACGGATGATACCGTTGTCGTCCAGGTCCTTGGTGGCCTCCTCACTGACGTTGGGGATATCGCTGGTAAACTCTTCCATACCGCGCTTCGTCTCACGCACGTCCAGGGAATACTCGTCCACGTGAACGGAAGTGAGCACGTCGTCGCGCACCATGCGCTCCGACAGGACGATGGCGTCCTCATAGTTGTAACCCTTCCAAGGCATGTAAGCCACGAGCAGGTTGCGGCCCAGGGCCAACTCACCAGCCTCGGTGGCATAACCCTCGGTCAGGATGTCGCCTGCCTTCACGCGGTCGCCCTTTTCGCAAATCGGGCGCAAGTCGATGGTCATGTTCTGGTTGGTCCGGCGGAACTTCGGAATACGGTATTCCTTCAGGGCCGGTTCAAAACTGACAAACTCCTCGTCTTCCGTGCGGTCGTAGAGGATGCGGATGGTGGTGGCGTCGACATACTCGATGACACCGTCGCCCTCGGCGACAATCATGGTGCGGCTGTCCTCGCACACCTGTCTTTCCAGACCCGTACCGACAATCGGCGCGTCGTTGTGCAACAGAGGTACGGCCTGGCGCATCATGTTACATCCCATCAGCGCACGGTGACCGTCATCGTGCTCCAGGAACGGAATCAGGGCGGCGCTCACCGAGGCAATCTGCTGCGGAGCCACGTCCATGAGGTCCACGCGCTCGGGTTCCACCACGGGGAAGTCGGCGTCCTGGCGGCACTTCACCACGTCGCGGATAAACGTACCGTCCTTGCGCAGGGGCGCGTTACCCTGACCGATGATGTGCTCCTGCTCTTCCTCTGCGGTGAGGAACACCACGTCTTCGTTCTTCAGGTCCACCACACCGTTCTCCACCTTGCGGTAAGGCGTCTCGATAAATCCGAGGCCGTTGATTTGCGCATAGACGCACAACGACGAAATCAGACCGATGTTGGGACCTTCAGGACTCTCAATCGGGCACAGACGGCCATAGTGGGTATAGTGAACGTCACGCACCTCAAAACCAGCGCGCTCACGCGACAGACCGCCGGGGCCCAATGCGGAAAGACGGCGCTTGTGCGTCACCTCGGCCAGAGGGTTGGTCTGGTCCATGAACTGCGACAGCGGGTTGGTACCGAAGAACGAATTGATAACGCTCGAGATGGTCTTGGCGTTGATCAGGTCGGTCGGCGTGAACACCTCGTTGTCACGCACGTTCATGCGCTCGCGGATGGTACGGCTCATACGGGCCAAACCGATGGAGAACTGGTTACTCAACTGCTCGCCCACCGTGCGCACGCGACGGTTGGACAAGTGGTCGATGTCATCCACCGTCGCATTGGAGTTGACGAGCTGGATGAGGTATTTGATGATTTCAATGATGTCGTCCTTGGTCAGGACACGGACGCTCATGTCGGTCTCCAGACCCAGTTTCTTGTTGATGCGGTAACGGCCCACCTCGCCCAGGTCATAACGCTTGTCGGAGAAGAAGAGGTTCTGGAACACTTCCTTGGCACTGGCGTCATCGGCAGGGTCGGCGTTGCGCAACTGGCGGTAGATGTAGAGCACGGCCTCCTTCTCGGAGTTGCTCGGGTCCTTGGCCAGCGTATTGAAGATGATGGCATAACGGTTGGCTGCCTCGGCATCCTTGTGCAACAGGATGGTGGCGGCGCCGCTTTCCAGGATATCCTCCATGTTGCTTTCGGTAATCTCCGTCTCGCGGTCCATGATGACCTCGTTGCGCTCGATGGAGACCACCTCGCCCGTATCCTCGTCGGCGAAGTCCTCAGTCCAGCTCTTCAGCACACGGGCGGCCAACTTGCGGCCCACGGCGGCTTTGAGGTTCTTCTTGTTGACCTTCACTTCTTCGGCCAGGTCGAAAATCTGCAGGATGTCCTTGTCCTGCTCATAACCGATGGCGCGAAGCAGCGTGGTGACGGGCAACTTTTTCTTACGGTCGATGTAAGCGTACATCACGTTGTTGATGTCCGTGGCAAACTCAATCCAGGAACCCTTGAACGGGATGATACGGGCCGAATAGAGCACCGTACCGTTGGCATGCACGCCCTGTCCGAAGAATACGCCGGGAGAGCGGTGCAACTGGGATACGACCACGCGCTCGGCACCGTTGATGATAAACGTACCGTTGTGCGTCATGTAGGGAATCGTACCCAGGAAAACGTCCTGTGTCACCGTGCCGAAATCCTCATGGTCAGGGTCGGTGCAGTAGAGCTTCATCTTGGCCTTCAAAGGTACACTGTACGTCAGTCCGCGCTCCAGGCACTCATCGATGGAGTAACGGGGCGGATCGATGAAATAATCCAAGAACTCAAGAACGAAATTGTTGCGCGTGTCGGTAATGGGGAAGTTCTCGGCGAACACCTTGTACAGACCGTCATTCTTGCGTTCCTCAGGCGGAGTGTCCAACTGCAGGAAATCCCTGAACGATTTCAATTGCACATCGAGGAAATCCGGATAGGGCATCGGATTATGCACGCTGGCAAAATTAATTCTGTTGTCTACCATAATCAAAGTTGTGTTCTGTCTGTATTTACACGGATAATCATTGAAACTTGGCGTGTCGTGCGCACTTTTACGCACAAAAGACACAAAAAGGTTAGGACTCACCTACCGGGCAAATCCTAACCGTTTGATACAGCGTTGGGGTATCGGGCTTATTTCAGCTCAACCACAGCACCGGCCTCTTCGATGGCCTTCTTGAGGTTCTCAGCCTCGTCCTTGGAAAGACCTTCCTTGATGGTGGCGGGAGCACCGTCAACCAAATCCTTGGCTTCCTTCAGACCCAGACCGCAAGCCTCTTTCACAGCCTTAACGACCTGCAACTTAGCGGCGCCAACTTCCTTCAGAACCACGTCGAAAGAAGTCTTCTCCTCAGCGGCCTCAGCAGCACCACCGGCTGCGGGAGCAGCAACTGCAACAGCTGCAGCGGCGGGCTCAATACCATACTCGTCCTTCAGGACGGTTGCCAACTCATTTACTTCTTTTACTGTAAGGTTTACCAACTCTTCAGCAATAGCTTTAATATCTGCCATTTTTATTTAAATTTTTGATTATTAATTTTTAAAATGTGTTTGATTACTCAGCACGCTCGCCTAAAGTTTTCAGCACACCATGGATGGTGGAAGCGCCTGACTGGAGAGCAGAAACGACGTTCTTGGCCGGAGACTGCAGCAAAGCCACGACGTCTGCGATGAGTTCGTTCTTGCTCTTGAGAGAAGCAAGCTCTTCGAGCTTGTCAGCACCCACGAAGAATCCCTGTTCGGCATAAGCGGCCTTGAGCGAGGGAATGCCTTCTTTCTTGTATTCCTTCAACAACTTGGCAGGCACGTTGGCGGTGTTGGTGAACATCACGGCGGTAGTACCCTTCAAAGTCGTGTACAAAGGTTCGAAATCGATGTCGGAAGCCTCAAACGCCTTGTGCAGGAGCTTGTTCTTCACAACGACCAGTTTGATGTCGTTCTTGAAGCACTTGCGACGGAGCTGGGAGGTCTGGGAAGCATTCAGACCGGTCAGGTCGACCAGGTAGAAATGTCCGTACTCTTTCAACTTCTCGCCGAGTTCTACGATGATAGTATCTTTTACTTCTTTCTTCATTGTCTCATAAACTTTTAAAGTTATTCAACCGACTTCGGGTCCACTTTGATACCCTGACTCATTGTGCTTGAAATAAAGATACTCTTCATGTACGTACCCTTAGCTGCGGCGGGCTTGAGCTTGATGACGGTGGCGATAAACTCCTTGGCATTGCCGAAGAGCTGATCAGCCGTCATGCTGACCTTGCCGATGGAGGTATGGATAATACCGGCCTTGTCGACCTTGAAGTCAATCTTACCCTGCTTTACTTCTTTCACAGCTTTCGCAACATCCATAGTGACAGTACCGCTCTTGGGGTTAGGCATCAGACCGCGCGGACCGAGGATACGGCCAAGCGGACCCAACTTACCCATGCAGGACGGCATTGTAATGATCACGTCCACGTCAGTCCAACCGCCCTTGATCTTCTCAAGGTACTCGTCGAGACCTACGTAGTCGGCACCAGCTTCTTTTGCAGCAGCTTCCTGATCAGGGGTGCAAAGGCAGAGCACACGCGTAACCTTACCCGTTCCGTTCGGCAGTGACACGACACCGCGAACCATCTGGTTGGCCTTACGAGGATCCACGCCCAAACGCACGTCAACGTCAACAGAAGCGTCAAACTTGGTGGTGGTGATTTCCTTCACCAGTTCGGTGGCCTCCTTCAACGTGTACAGCTTCCCTACTTCAACCTTGTCAGCTACTGATTTCTGATTTTTTGTCAGTTTACTCATTTTCTAATTGAAGTTATTAATTATTTACCAGGGAAGTCCCCTTTTACAGTGATACCCATACTTCTGGCCGTACCGGCCACCAACTTCATTGCTGATTCCACCGTGAAGCAGTTGAGGTCCTTCATCTTATCCTCTGCGATAGCGCGGACCTGGTCCCATGTCACGGAAGCCACCTTCTTACGGTTGGGCTCCGCGGAACCGCTCTTCACTTTGGCTGCCTCCATCAGCTGTACGGCTGCGGGAGGAGTTTTCAGTTCGAAGCTGAATGACTTGTCGGTGTAGTAAGTGATAACGACAGGAATCACTTTACCTGCCTTATCCTGGGTTCTGGCGTTGAACTCTTTGCAGAATCCCATGATGTTGATACCCTTGGAACCCAAAGCAGGGCCTACGGGAGGAGAGGGATTCGCTGCGCCACCTTTAATCTGTAATTTGATTAATCCAGCAACTTCTTTAGCCATTTCTTGTTAATAATTAAAGTTGAATGTATAAAAAGAACAAGGTCCGTAACAACGCTTATTCTTTTTCGACTTGCATAAAACCGAGTTCCAACGGCGTTTTACGGCCGAAGATTTTGACCATCACTTTCAGTTTACGTTTCTCGGCGTTCACCTCTTCGATGATACCGTTGAAACCACTGAACGGACCGTCGGTCACCTTCACCACATCATCTACGGCGTAGGGGATTGACGTGTCATCGACAAGCTCTGCCTCTTCGGCAGTGCCGAGCATCCGGTTGATGTCAGACTGAGGAACGGGAGACGGATTGTCCAGACCGCCAAGGAATCCTAAAACGTTGGGCATGAAGCGCAACGTGTGCGCTACGTCACCCACGAGGCTGGCTTCCACAAAAACATAGCCGGGAAGGCTGACCTTCTCCTTGACCACACGCTTGCCGTTGCGCAAAGACGCATGCTTCTCCATCGGTATCATCACCTGGAAAACATGGCTCTGCAACAGCGGGTTGTGCTTCAGCTCGGCCTCGATGTATTCCTTCACCTTGGCTTCCTTTCCGCTGACAGCGCGCAGTACATACCAATTTTTACCTGTTTCTGCCATTTCCTAAACGGTTAGCTTGGATAAACGAAACTCATCAACAATCTGAATACGGAGTCCATAGCGAACACGATCAATGCGATGATAAGGGAAGCAGATAATACAACCATCGCACTGTGTGTCAGCTCCTTGCGAGTAGGCCAAGTGGTCTTATGCGCAAGTTCGTCGTAGCAAGCCTTGCAATAATTTATGAATTTCTTAAACATATTATCTTCAATTAGCACGGGAAGGAGGACTCGAACCCACGACCCTCGGTTTTGGAGACCGATGCTCTACCAACTGAGCTATTCCCGTAAAAAAATTCCCGTATGCTTCCGCCACGGGAACCTGTCTATCTGTTTAAGATATGGATTAATCGTCGATAATCTCGGTGATCTGACCGGCACCAACCGTACGGCCACCCTCACGGATAGCGAAACGGAGACCGACGTTCAGAGCCACAGCGTAGATCAAGTCTACGGTGATTTCCACGTTATCGCCCGGCATCACCATCTCAACGCCCTCGGGCAGAGAGATTTCACCGGTACAGTCCATCGTACGGAGATAGAACTGAGGACGATACTTGTTGCCGAACGGAGTGTGACGGCCACCCTCTTCCTTCTTCAGGACGTAGATGGAAGCCTTGAACTTCTTGTAAGGCTTAATCTGTCCCGGATGGCAGAGCACCATACCACGCTTGATTTCGTTCTTGTCGATACCACGGAGCAACAGACCTACGTTGTCACCGGCCTCACCCTCGTCGAGGATCTTGCGGAACATTTCCACACCGGTAACCACAGACTTCTTGTCCTCACCGAGACCGAGCAACTCAACTTCGTCGCCGACCTTCACCTTACCAGCCTCGATACGACCGGTAGCAACGGTACCACGACCCGTGATTGAGAACACGTCCTCAACAGGCATCAGGAAAGGTTTGTCGATATCACGCGGAGGCAGGGGGATCCACTCGTCAACAGCCTTCATCAGCTCCATCACGGCGTCTTCCCACTTGGCAACACCATTGAGGGCACCAAGAGCAGAACCGCGGATAATCGGAGTGTTGTCGCCGTCATACTCGTACTGATCGAGCAGCTCGCGCATTTCCATCTCAACGAGTTCAAGCATTTCCTCATCGTCCACCATATCGCACTTATTCAGGAACACCACCAGACGGGGAACGTTTACCTGACGGGCGAGCAGCACGTGCTCACGGGTCTGGGGCATCGGACCGTCAGTAGCGGCAACTACGATAATAGCACCGTCCATCTGGGCAGCACCAGTCACCATGTTCTTCACATAGTCGGCGTGTCCCGGGCAGTCCACGTGAGCGTAGTGACGGGATTCCGTCTCATACTCTACGTGAGCGGTGTTGATGGTAATACCACGCTCCTTCTCCTCAGGGGCGTTGTCGATCTGATCGAAAGACTTAATCTTGTCGCTGTTACCACTTACGCGCTCGGCGAGCACCTTGGTGATGGCGGCGGTCAAGGTCGTCTTACCGTGGTCTACGTGACCAATAGTACCAATGTTCACATGCGGTTTGGTACGTACGAATGTCTCTTTAGCCATAGCTTTACTTACTTTTATTTATATATAAATGAGTTATCATTTTTATAAAACAGTCAATGCCCCCTTCAGGGCAATGGAGCTGTAACTGAGAGTTGAACTCAGGACCTCTTCCTTACCAAGGAAGTGCTCTACCACTGAGCTATTACAGCATTTTGAGCGGAAAACGGGGCTCAAACCCGCGACCCCCAGCTTGGAAGGCTAGTGCTCTATCAACTGAGCTATTTCCGCAAAATTTTGAAGAAATTTTGCGAGTTGTTTGTCGCGACTCGGCAATCTGAAAGCGAGCTTTCGATTGCTCTCGCTGCTCCAAACAATCCGCGATTTTCTTCTTATGGAGCGCTATCTTCTTTGCTCGTTGTCGATGTGCATTAGGAACGTAACATTCGGCTTGCACAAACAATCCGCAAAATTTCTTCTCTATCAGGCATTGGGCCTTATTTTCATCGTTCGTCGTCTTTGCAGCTCTCGCTGCTCCAAACAATCCGCGATTTTCTTCTTATGGAGCGCTATCTTCTTTGCTCGTTGTCGATATGGCTTTCGCCTGCTCTAACAATCCGCCGTGTGTGATGAAGCCCGCCGGCTCTTGACGCAATCCTCTACATATTATATAAAGGAGCCTTTTGGTTCAAACGGGGTACGCTTGGAGGCATAAACCGTTTAGGCAGGAGACACTGCCCGATAACAACCCGCGAAATCCGGATGTTCTATTAATAGAGTGGGTGGTGATGGATTCGAACCACCGAAGTCGAAAGACAGCAGATTTACAGTCTGCCCCATTTGGCCACTCTGGTAACCACCCTTTTGTTCGTTTTGGAGCCTCTTGTCGGATTCGAACCAACGACCCCGAGATTACAAATCACGTGCTCTGGCCAACTGAGCTAAAGAGGCAAAATCCCTGCAGCCGCCGGGCATCGCAAACGGATTGTATCCGAAACGGCTGCAAAGATACGACTATTTTTCAAACCGCCAAAACTTTTGGGCGATTTTTTCACCTTCCGCGAAGTTTTTCCTTGAATTTGGTCAATTGCACCTTCAAAGAATCGACACATTGGTCCACACTTTCCTCAAAAGTGTCACAAGTCTTCTCCACATAAAGCGTCGTGCCGGGCGCCTTGACCGTGATGCCGGTCTGCTTGTTGAGCGCCGTGGCCGGCTTGACCACCTTCAGCTGCACGTCAACCGTCTGAATGTCCTCGAAAGCTTTTTCCAACTTAGCGACTTTTTTCTCTACAAAAGCCTGCAACTTGTCCGTAGCGTCAAAATGAATTGACTGAATCTTGATTTCCATAGTTACCTCCAATTTTTAAAAGGTTAGGCCCGTGGATGGGCATGCTGATATACTTTCTTTAATTGTTCGAATGTCGTGTGCGTATAGATTTCGGTGGTGGCCAGACTCTCGTGGCCCAACAGGCGTTTCAGACTTTCCAGGCCCGCGTCGTGATTGAGCATCGACGTGGCGAAGGTGTGCCGCAACACGTGCGGAGAACGCTTTTTCAGCGTAGACACCTTCGCCAGATGGCGGGCCACCATGCGCTGCACCTGGATACGCGGAATGCGCTTCCCCTTCTTGTCAACAAACAGGGCCGTGTCTCTTCTTATCACCGTCTCGTCGCGCAACCGGATATAGCTCTGCAAGGTCTCGCGCAATTCCCGGCCGAAAGGTATCAGGCGCTGCTTGTCGCGCTTGCCCCACACCTTAATCTGCCCCGCATCGAAATCCACCGAGACGTCATCCAGGCCCACCAGTTCCGCCAGGCGCATGCCCGTCTCATAGAAGGTCATGATGATGGTGCGGGCCAGGACGTCGGCATAACTGCCGGTCCACATATCCCCGTCGAGCAGGGCGTCCATCTCCTCCTCCTTCACAAACTGCGGCAACGGTTTCGACTTCTTCGGGCCCGCAATGCCGCGGGAAGGATCATGGCTGACCAACTGTCGGGAAAGGGCAAAACGATAAAAGGAACGCAACGCACTCAGTCTTCTACCGACTGAAGTGGCATTGTTTCCTTTATCCATCATGCTCTCCATCCAATCACGGATGACATCAGCGTCTACCGACGCCCATGTGAGCTGACCGTTAAGTCCTTCAAAAAATGCCTGGAAGGCGCGCAAATCGTCACCATACGCGGCGACCGTCCTCTCGGAACGGTTCCGCTCATATTTCAGGTAGTCCAAAAACGCGTCTATCATCACTGAAAGCCTTGTTATGTTATTCGGCAACGAATATACGGAAAAATTCCGAACCACCAAAATTTTGAGCGGAAAAATTCCGCTTTCGGGTCAAAGAGACATTACTCCTCCGACTGGCGCAACTTCTGCACGTAGATGGCATGCTCCATCTTGAGACGCTTCAAGACAGACGGTTTGTCGTATTGCTGACGGGCACGGAGCTCCTTCACAACACCAGTCTTCTCAAATTTTCTCTTGAATTTCTTGAGTGCTCTTTCGATGTTCTCGCCATCTTTTACCGGTACGATAATCATGTTTTGACTATTAAATTTGTAAATTGTTTAACTTGTTTCTGGCATGTCGCCAACTTTTGCGGGTGCAAAGGTAATGCTTTCATTTGAAACAGCAAAATTTTAGCGCGAAAAAGTTTTTCCGCCTTAATCCTCCACGTCGTAGATGATTAGATGCGGACTGCCGTTCCCCTGCGCCATTGCCGCTTCGTGATTCCGCTTCATCTGTGCCGTGACTTCTGCTGACGATAATGGATGCTTCTTCATGCGTTCTACCGCCGCGATGCAGGCCTCGCAATTCTTCCGGTGAAAATCGTTTAAATACCCGTCTTCCATTTTCTAATTCATTTACAAAATTCTCGACTGCCTGCAAAGAGACATCATCGACACCCCCGTTTGCAAGTTTTTCGTGAATTATTTTTCATAAATTTTCTCACCCCCATCAGTGTATACTATGACTTTCCTATTTTTATATACGCTCCATTTCAAAGAAATGGAGCGACGATAGAGCCTTGAGAGGACATTCATGTTATCTCTATACCTTCCCTGTGATTTCACGATCTTATCAACATGTTGTCTTATTTTTGTCTGGTTGTGCTCTGCTGCGGAAGTGCGGAAACGGACAGTCTCATCAGACGCTATATGTGATTTTTTTCCGCTGTTTTCTTGCAAATCCGATTCTTTTGCCGTAATTTTGTCTGCGGAAAGATTAGGGGTGACAGC
>Ga0181612_156274_pt1 | contig 89051 bp, 63 predicted proteins | sample HoacroProtozoa21_FD_119630 | JGI IMG/M metagenome (GOLD analysis project Ga0181612, IMG submission 119630) | Hoatzin crop microbial communities from Cojedes, Venezuel. Combined Assembly of Gp0051906, Gp0051904, Gp0051908
AGCAAAAACGTAATCTGGTTCATTCGGCTATCGTTGACCAGACAAACATGAAGCAGGTGAGAGACTTGCTCTGTCTGCGTTAAAACCCATTAAACTAAAGGAGACAAAACTATGCCAAGATCAGTAAATCACGTTGCTTCAAGAGCAAAGAGAAAGAGAATTCTGAAACTCACGCGAGGCTACTACGGAGCCCGCAAGAACGTCTGGACCGTTGCCAAGAATACTTGGGAGAAAGGTCTAACATACGCCTATCGCGACCGTCGAAACAAGAAGCGCACTTTCCGTGCACTGTGGATTCAGCGTATCAACGCCGCTGCACGTCTTGAGGGACTCAGCTATTCGCAGCTCATGGGAGCACTCCACAAGGCTGGCATCGAAATCAATCGTAAGGTGCTCGCCGACCTCGCTGTCAACAACCCAGAGGCATTCAAGGCCATCGTTGACAAGGTGAAATAAGACACAACAAGTGATAAATAAGAAGGGTTGCGGGCTGTCGAGCGAAAGACAGTCCGCAATTTTATGTAATAAATAGGTCATCCACTTTTGTCTTTCAAGAAAAAGTAGTAACTTTGCGGCATCTTGGCGAGAGGGAGGCGTCGAGATGCTGATGACGAAAAACCAAAGACCGAAGAAATTATGCGCAAGATGTTTATTCTCTGCATTGCCCTCATTGCCTCGTTAGGAGCGTGGGCAGACGACAGATTCGTGGGCGGCGACGTCTCGCTGCTCACTAAGTATGAGGAACACGGAGCACAGTGGCTCGACGAGAACGGGAGCGAGATAGCGTCGATGCTCGACTTCCTGAAGGAACGCGGATGGAACTCGTTGCGCGTTCGCCTCTTCGTTGACCCGTCGAACGCCTCTACTACCGACGTGGGACAAGGCGTGTGCCAAGACCTTGACTACGTGGTGGCTCTCTCTAAGCGCATTAAGTCTGCCGGCTTCGCACTGATGCTCGACATTCACTATTCCGACTCTTGGGCTGACCCATCGAAGCAGTGGACACCCAAGGCTTGGCTCTCGATGAGCGACGACGAGCTGGCAAATCAGACCTACGAATACACGCGGAACGTGCTGACTACGATGGTAAGCAACGATGCCGCCCCCGACTTTGTGCAGATAGGAAACGAAGTGAGCTACGGAATGATGTGGGGAGCGAGCGGCACGAGTGCTAACAGATGCTACACATCATCGGACTCCGGATGGGAACGTTTCCGCAAGTTGCTCGCACAAGGAAGCAAGGCCTGTCGCGAGGTTTGCCCCGATGCGAAGATTATCATCCATACTGAGCGCGTGGCGCAACCGCAAGTGCTCGCCGGCATCTACGAACGTCTGTCGGCTATCGACTACGACATCATCGGACTGAGCTACTACCCCTATTGGCACGGCGACATAGCAAAGCTCTCTACCGCCCTCAATACGCTTGAGACAAAGTTTGCCGACAAGCAGATAATGATAGTGGAGACGGGATATTATCACGCTTGGCAACCCTCGACGGTTGACTACGACCTCTCTGCCACTTATTCCATCGACGAGGCGGGCCAGCAGGCTTTCGCCGAGGCACTGATAGCCGAGCTGAAGAAGCACACCGCCGTAACGGGACTCTACTGGTGGTGGCCTGAGGCGTGCGAATACGGACTCGACTGGAACACGAAGCGCGTAACCGACAGCTGGTACAACGCCGGTCTTTGGGACAACTCCACGGGGCGAGTGCTGAGTGCGCTCAGTGTGCTGAAGAGTTTCCTCGAAACCGACGGAATAGCGCCTGCCACAGCCGATGCTTCGGCGCGCACAATGAGGGCTTACGACCTTAGTGGGCGAGTGTTAGGGCAGGCTTCCGCACAGCCGGGCAAGAGGGTGGCGTCGCGCAATGGCCGCTTGGGTGTCGAGATTGTGGGATGGTAGGTGGCTTAGGTGTTATAGGTTTTAATAAGTATTCTGTTAACTCCCGATAACTTCCCACTTAACTCCCAATAACTTCCCACTTAACTCCCGATAGCTTCTCACTTAACTCCCAATAACTTCCGCTAACTCCAGTTATCTCCCGTTAACTCCATAGAAACAAAATGTTTAGAGTATCAGAATTTCAGGCTGCGGCGACGCCAGTGAGTTGCCGCGACGTTGCTCGCCTTATAATGCAGGCGATGAACTACGACTGTTGCCAATATTTTGCCGGTCCCGACCATACGTTGCACGACTTTGAAGAACTGATGACTCGCCTCGTTGAGCGCGACGACACGCAGTACAGTTGGCGTGGCACCCTCGTAGCACTTGCCGACGACGGCACGCTTGCGGGCATCTGCACCAGCTACGACGGCGCTCGCCTCAAAGAGCTGCGCAAGGTGTTCATAGCCGAGGCGATAAGGGCGTTCGGCATCGACCATAGTGGAATGCCCGACGAGACGCAGGCGGGAGAACTCTACATCGACAGTCTTGCCGTGAAGGAACAATATCGGGGCCAGGGCGTTGCCACCATGCTGCTGAATGCCACCGTCGAGCGTGGTCGGCAGCTACGGTTGCCGTCCGTCGGACTACTCGTTGACAAAGGAAATCCGCGTGCCGAGAAACTATATCAACGCGTAGGCTTCCGATATAAGGACGACAACGAGTGGGGCGGGCATCCAATGAAACACTACGTCTTTGAACTGACGGAGAACTGACGCTGCGAGCCCAGAAACAACATCCTCCCACGACCAAGAAAAAACAAAAAAACAAGCGATGAAAAAAGACATGAGCTACAAGACGCTGGAGAGCCACTATCTGATTAAGAGACCGTGGCTTACGGCGCGTTGCGACAAAGTGGAACTGCCCAACGGAACCATCAACGACGAGTATTGGGTGCTGGAGTATCCCGACTGGGTGAACATCATCGCCATCACCGACGACGACCGCTTTCTCTTCGTCAGACAATACCGCTACGCACTCGGAAAGACGGTGGACGAGATGGTTGCCGGAGTCTGCGAAAAGGGCGAGGAACCACTGCAAACGGCCAAGCGCGAGCTGATGGAAGAGACAGGCTACGGCGGTGGCGAGTGGCACAAACTGATGAGCATATCGGCAAACGCCAGCACTCACACCAACCTGTGCCACTGCTTCGTGGCAAAGGGCGTCAGCAGAATGGCGGAACAACACCTCGACGCTACGGAGGACATAGAGGTGGAGCTCTTCTCGCGCGACGAGGTGCTTTCGATGCTACGTCGCGGCGAGATATGGCAAAGCCTTATGGCGGCCCCACTGTGGCGCTACTTTGCCGAGGAACAAAAGTAGTGGAAACGTCGGACTGTTACGGTAACGATGTCGGATTATCACGGTAACGATGTCCGACTATCGTGGTAACGATAATTTCGTGGTTTAGGCTAAATCAGACTTTGGTTTAGGCTGAACCACGTTTTGATTCAGCCTAAACCATGCGCTCGCACTTCGGGCGTGCCGTTTCGTTAGGGTGTTCGTTCCGGTTTTCGTCAATCTTTCGAGATAATAATAAAAAAGGTGCGAAAAATTTTGTCGGATGAAAATAAATGCTTATTTTTGCGGACGATAGACCTAATGATTACCTATTAACGACCTAAGAACGGCTAAGATATGACAACGATACGGCAGTGGGCCAGCAGCGTTTTCCGCCTCTACTATGACGGTTTTCGGGCTATGAAGCTCGGACGCACGCTGTGGCTCGTTGTCATTGTCAAGCTGATAATCATCTTCGTTGTGCTCAAGCTGTTATTCTTTCCCAACTTCCTGAAGGAGAACGCCGCGGGGCACGAGGCAGACTACGTGGCAAAGGAGCTGACGGAGCGATGACAGGAGCGCTTGGCGGTCGGCTCAGAAAGACGCAAACAGAGTAACGAAAAACCTTAAGAACACAGAAAGATATGGACAATCTATTGCTAAACGTCGATGCATCATTGGTGGATTGGTCGAGGGCGCAGTTCGCGCTTACGGCTATCTATCACTGGCTTTTTGTTCCGCTGACGCTGGGATTAGCCGTGATTATGGGCATCGTGGAGACGTGCTACTACCGCACGAAGAACGTTTTTTGGCGCGATGCAGCCAAGTTCTGGCAGCGTCTGTTCGGAGTAAACTTTGCCATGGGTGTGGCTACTGGTATCATACTTGAGTTTGAGTTCGGTACAAACTGGAGCAACTACTCGTGGTTCGTAGGCGACATCTTCGGCGCGCCGCTTGCCATCGAGGGCATCGTTGCCTTCTTCATGGAGTCAACGTTTGTGGCAGTGATGTACTTTGGTTGGAAGAAGGTATCACCGGGCTTCCATTTGGCTTCCACCTGGTTGACGGGTCTCGGAGCTACGATTTCCGCTTGGTGGATACTCGTGGCTAATGCTTGGATGCAGTGTCCTGTCGGATGCGAGTTTAACCCCGATACGATGCGCAACGAGATGGTGTCGTTCTTCGACGTCGCTCTCTCTCCGTTCGCAATAGACAAGTTCTGCCACACCGTTACCTCGGCGTGGATTGTCGGAGGCGTGTTCGTGGTGGCTGTCAGCAGCTGGTATCTGCTGAAGGGTCGCCATGTTAAGCTCGCAAAAGAGAGCATAAAGATTGGTTCCGTGGTGGGTTTGGCGGCTTCGCTCCTCGCTGCTATCACCGGAGATGAGTCGGCGTATAAGGTGGCTCAGGTGCAACCAATGAAGTTGGCCGCTATGGAAGCACTCTACAATGGGGGCACAGACCAAACTCTCACTGGTATTGCTCTCGTGAACCCGTTTGCGCAGCCAGACTATGAAACCGAGGAAGAACCGGCATTAAAGATAGGGTGCCCTTACGCTCTTTCCTTCCTCGCAACGCGCGACATCCACGGATATGTGCCGGGAATAAACGACATCTTAAACGGCTACACCACCCCCGACGGACGCACCGAGCCCTCGTTTGAGGAGAAGCGAGAGGCAGGCAAACGAGCCATTGCCGCGCTCGCCGACTACAGAAAGAGCAAGAGCGAGGCATCACGAAAGACGCTGACCGAGAACATGAAGTACTTTGGCTACGGATACATACGCGACAAGTCGGAGCTGGTGCCGAGCGTTCCTCTCTGCTTCTATGCCTTCCGCATCATGGTGGGATTGGGGTGCCTCTTCATTCTCTTCTTTGCAGTGGTGGGCCATTTGGCTTGGCGCAAGGACGTGGCACGCTATCGGTGGCTGCTGTGGACCGCCATAGTGCTTGTTCCCCTTGCCTATGTAGCCAGCGAAAGCGGGTGGCTCGTAGCCGAGTTTGGGCGGCAACCGTGGACCATCCAGGATATGCTTCCCACGTGGGTAAGCGTGAGCAAACTCTCTTCCGAGAGCGTCATGACGACGTTCTTCCTCTTCCTCGTTCTCTTCACGGCACTGTTGACCGTCGAGCTTCGCATAATGTTCAAGCAGATAAAGCGTGGGCCGGAGGGAGACTTGTAAGCGAAAAAAGATAAAGGAATAATAATGTTGAGAACAGACCGTTGAGGAGAAAAGGCCTTGCCGCCTCGACAGCCCCGTCTGGCCGCCGCCACGATGATGCGACAGACTGGGCGCTCAAAACATAAGAAACAAAAAACATAAAGCGTATGACCTACGAATTTCTGCAACAATATTGGTGGTTCCTCGTGTCGTTGCTTGGGGCACTACTGGTCTTCCTACTATTTGTTCAGGGAGCAAACTCCATGATATTCTCTCTTTCCGGCAACGATGATGAGAGGCACAAGATAGTGGCATCTACGGGACGCAAGTGGGAACTTACGTTCACAACACTGGTAACGTTCGGAGGAGCTTTCTTCGCATCGTTCCCGCTTTTCTATTCTACCAGTTTCGGAGGAGCCTACTGGGTGTGGCTGCTCATCCTGCTGTTCTTCGTTCTTCAGGCTGTCAGCTACGAGTTCCAGCACCATTTCTCTGAACGAGGCGAGCGCGGCAAAGAGAAGTTCTTTCAGTGGTTGCTCGTGCTCAACGGGGTGTTCGCTCCGTTCTTGCTCGGTGCTGCCGTCTCGACATTCTTTGAGGGGGCAAACTTCACTGTCGAGAAAACCAACATTGTCAGCGACGTTCAGCCCATCATATCGCAGTGGGCCAATGGGTGGCACGGCCTCGACGCTCTGGCCGACCCGTGGGTGTGGGTGTTTGGCTTGGCGGTGCTGTTTCTTGCTCGCATCCTCGGTACTCTGTATATAATGAACAACGTGGACGATGCTAACATCCGCGCTCGCTGTTCGTCGCGACTGCTTGGCTCCACCGTTCCGTTCCTCGTGCTGTTTGTTGCCTTCCTCGTTCATCTGATGATAACCGACGGGTACGCAGTCGATGCCGAGGGCGTGGTGTCGTTGCAGCCCCATAAATATCTTGACAATCTGTTATCCTTGTGGCCTCTCGCCGTGGCGCTCGTTGTCGGGCTCGTGCTCGCTCTTTACGGAATAATACGCACCATCGCTTGCAAGACATATATAAAAGGTATATGGCCCACGGGCGTTGGCGTGGTGCTTGTGGTATTGGTGTTGCTGCTCATCGCGGGCTGGAACGGCACGTCCTACTATCCTTCGCTTGCCGACCCGCAGTGCTCGCTGACCATAGCCAACAGCTGTTCCAGCGAGTTCACCCTGCGAACTATGGCGTGGGTAAGCCTGCTCATACCGTTTGTCGTGGCCTACATTGCCTACTGCTGGTGGAGTCTTGACAAGAAGGATTAGAGCAACTGTTTCCGTTCTACGGCGGAAAAGCGCTCTATGGCATAGCGGAGCATCGTGCGTGGCATCACCGTGCGATGCTCTGCCACGTATTGAAACAGTCGGTCGTGGTCGCGCTTGCCAGCCTCTCTTAGCATCCATCCTATGGCCTTATGCATAAGGTCGTGAGGATGAGCCATCATCTTGGTTGCGAGTGAATACGTGTCGTCGAGTTGATTGGCACGGATGAAGGCAAGCGTGGAAACAATGGCGATGCGATTGTCCCACAGCAGTCGGCTCTCGGCCAACTCGTAGAGCTTCGTCCTTGGGCGGTCGATGAGCCATTCGCCCAACAGTGATGGTGCGGTGAGGTCAACGAGGTCCCAGTTGTTCACTCTGTCGGTGTGGCTCAGATAGAATCGCGCTATCTTGTCGCGCTCGTCGCCCTTCGCCTTCTTGAAGCGTAGCGTCAAGATGAGCAGTCCGCATAGTCGTGCCTCGTGCCAATCAGACTTTAGCAATTCTTCCACGGTGGCGATGTCGGCCAACAAATGCCGTTTTGCCACCTCTCTTACTTCGGGAACTCGCGCTCCGAAGAACCTGTCTCCCTCGGCATAGTCGCCTTTCCCAGTCTTGAAGAAGCGCATCAGCACCTCTCGTTTCTCTCTTGTTCCAAGCGCCTCAAGCTCGTTGATAATCTCTTCCGTCATGCTGATTGAATCTTTTGTCCCTAAACATTAAACTTTATTCTCGTCGAAGCTCTTTTCGGGCACAAAGATATAAAAAATGCTTTAAAACTTTTGTTTTCTCAAGGAAAAGCCGTATTTTTGCAGACGACTATCACCTAATAAATAACGAAATCATCGTGAGACACCTTATTCTATCACTATGCCTTGCCGTCTTCACCATAGGAGCCAAGGCGCAGCTGGCGGTAAATCTGACGCCGAAACCTAAGTCGTTAACCGTTAGCACGGGCAAGCTCGTTCTTCCCAACAAGCTGACCATCAAGTGCAAGTCGATGCCAGACTCTATTGTCAACGAGGCTCGCCTCTTCGCAGAACAATACTCGAAAGAGCGTGGCACCAAGACAAAGCTCGCAAAGCGTAAGGGAACCATCGCATTGGAACAGCGGTCGGGTATGCCTGCCGAGGGTTATCGGCTCGTGATAACACCGAGCGGGGCAACTCTCACTGCCACCACGACGGCAGGCTTCTTCTATGGTTTTCAGAGCATTCTGAAGATGGTGGCCGACGATGGCTCCCTGCCTTGTTGCACGATAGACGACGCACCGAAGTGGGGCTACAGAGGCTTCATGCTCGATGTCTCTCGCCACTTCTTCTCAGCCGCAGAGGTGAAACGATTCCTCGACCTTATGGCGCGCTACAAGATGAACGCCTTTCATTGGCACTTAACAGACGACCAGGGATGGCGAATTCCCATAGACAAATACCCAAAGCTCACTACTGTTGGCGCCACGGCACCCAACTTGCGAATGAACGACATGGTGAAAGGCTCGTGGATGACCGATAAGCCTTATGGTCCATATTCCTACACGAAAGACGAGATTAGGGACGTGATAGCCTATGCCAAGCGCCTTCACATCGAAGTGATACCCGAAGTGGATATGCCAGGACATTTCGTGGCTGCCTTAGCCGCTTATCCTGAATACAGTTGCACACCGAACGAGAAACACGAGGTTTGGGTGAATGGAGGAATCTCCGAGGACGTTCTTAATGTAGGTAATCCCGCCGCAGTTCAGTTTGCCAAGGATGTTCTTACCGAGGTAATGCAACTGTTCCCTACCAAATACATCCATATTGGTGGCGACGAATGTCCAGTGAAGGCTTGGCAGGACAACGCCGATTGTAAGGCACTAATGGCTAAACTTGGCACCGACAAACCACGACAGTTGCAGAGTTGGTTCATAAGGGAAATCGGACAGTTCCTTATTGACAACGGACGCCGACCGATACTTTGGAATGAATCCGTTACCGCAGGCAATGCCAATCTCGACTGGGTTAAGGAGGTGAATCCGATAATATTCAGTTGGTTCCCCGCCGAAGATGGTTGCAGAAAAGCGGCAGAGCTCGGACTGCAAACCATGATGACCTCTTATTCCGCTTACTATATCTGCCGCGGACAAGAACCGCCGATGACAAAGGCTACGGTGGCCAGAGGAACATCCAACCCTATTTACACCAAGACAACATACAACTACGACCCGACGAAATGGGCGGCGAAGCCAGAACAACTCGACCTTATGACCGGAGTGCAAGCCACGTTCTGGGCCGAACACGTAGTGGATTCGTGCTACTTGGAATGGTTAGCCTTACCTCGTCTCTTCGCCGTGGCTGAGGCTGGCTGGAGTCCTGCTGAGCAGAAGAACTTCGAGGATTTCCGTCAACGTTTCGCTGCCGATACCACTTGGTTACGCCGAAACAACTATCAGTTCTGCCCTAACATATTGAAATGACACGATGACGAAGCGACGCAACAATAGCGACAGAAAACATGATGAATAACGAATAAAGTTTATAGCTATGAAGTACCGAATATTACTCCTTTGCCTGCTCTTTCCCTTCTTAGGAGCGAGGGCAGCCAACACTGTCAACCTAACGCCGAAGCCCAAGTCTATTTCCGTGAAGACCGGCTCGTATGCGTTGCCTGCGACGATGACCGTGGGAGTGGCTTCCTTGCCCGACTCCATTGTCAACGAAGCGCAACTGTTCACCGAGATGTATGCCCTCGAAACGGGACTGAAGGCAAATGTTACAACTGAGTCGTCGCCCGACATATCGCTCGTTGTCTCCACTTCAATGGCCGACGAAGCCTATAAGTTGACGATAGAATCATCGGGCATCACCATCACTGCCACCACGACGGCGGGCTTCTTCTACGCTTTTCAGACCATTCTCAAGATAGTGCAAGAAGACAAGACCCTGCCTTGCTGCGTAATAAACGACGCGCCGCGATTCGGCTACAGGGGCTTCATGCTCGACGTCGCCCGCCACTTCTTCTCGGCAGCAGAGGTGAAGCGCTTCATCGACCTTATGGCGCGCTATAAGCTCAACGCCTTTCATTGGCACTTAACAGACGACCAGGGATGGCGAATCCCCATAGACAAATACCCGAAGCTCACTACTGTTGGTGCAACGGCACCCAACTGCCGCATGAACGACATGACCTACGGCACGTGGATGAGTAACGCTCCCTACGGCCCATATTACTATACGAAAGAGGAGATTGCCGACGTGGTAGTATATGCCAACGCCCGTCATATCGACATAATACCAGAGGTTGATATGCCAGGACATTTCACGGCAGCCATGGCCGCTTATCCTGAGTATAGTTGCACACCCAATGCCGCACACACTGTCGAGGTAACGGGAGGAATCTTCCAAGACGTTCTTAATGTAGGCAATCCCGCCGCCGTTCAGTTTGCCAAGGATATTCTTTCCGAGGTGATGCAACTGTTCCCAACCTCAAGGTTCATACACATAGGAGGCGACGAGTGCCCTGTTACGGCGTGGCAAAGCAACGACGACTGCAAGACTCTTATGACAAAGCTCGGTATCGACAAGCCTCGGCAACTGCAAAGCTGGTTCACGCGAGAGATAGGAAAGTTCCTCATTCAAAACGGACGACGACCAGTGGTATGGAACGAATCGGTAACGGCTGAAAACTCCAACCTCGACTGGGTGAAGGAGGTTAACCCCGTAGTCTTCTCTTGGTTCCCTGCTGAAAACGGATGCAAGACGGCAGCAAACCTCGGACTGCAGACCATGATGACATCCTATTACCACTATTATATATGTCGCGGACAGGAACCGCCAATGACCAACGCCTCGGTAGCTGGCGGAACCTCTAACCCTATCTACACAAAGACAACATACAACTATGACCCAACCTCTTGGGGAAATGCCACGCAACTGAAGTTGATGACTGGCGTTCAGGGCACCTTCTGGACAGAACACGTCGTCGATTCCTGTTATCTGGAGTGGTTAGCGTTGCCCCGACTCTTCGCCGTGGCCGAGGCTGGCTGGTCTCCTGCTTCGTCGAAAAACTACTCCGACTTCCTCACTCGCTTCGCCGCAGACACCACATGGCTCAACCGTCATCAATATCAATACTGCCCTAACACAATAGCATCCAGCGACGACACCGAGAAAGTGATGCCGTCGGAAAACTCTTGGTACAGGATAGTGAACAGAACCACCGACGCCCGTAAAGACCGCTGCATAGAACTGCTGCAAGAGGGCTCCGAGCTGATAACCACCTACAGCGCCAATAGTGCGCAGGCAGGACGACTATGGACCAACGCGCAAGCCGACTCTACGGCGTCTAACTACGACCTGCAACTTTGGACCGTAGAACCATCGCCGTCGGGCAACGGAAAGTACGCGCTCGTCTGCAAGGCCTACCCTGATGGCTCGGTAAATCCCACGCCGACATCGGCCAATCCCAAGGGAAGATGGGACTACGACTACGACACTAAGCACTATAACTTCGTACTCGGAGAACAAGCCTACGGTGAAAGCTCCGGCAGCTACTACTACACGATACGCTCCGACAAGACTACGGGAGTATATATGAACTCGTCGCTCGCAGGACAAGGATTCGCCGTAAACCTCTATTCCAGTCCTAACGACGGAAACTGCGGACAGTGGACCTTCGTCAACATCAGTGGCACAGAGACCGCTACCACCGATAAGTACGACGAGTTCGGCTATCTCGTGGAAGGAAAGAACTATCGCTTCACCAACATCACGGGAGGCAACTTCCAGGGCAACAACATCTGCGAGGAAACAGACGACAAGCGCATTCATGCCAGCACAGAGCGATACTCGCTCGACGCTTGGAGGGCCGTAGGAGTGCAGACCAACGACGACAATTCGCAGACAATGAAGCTGCAAAATGCCGTAACGGGCCACTGGGTAAGCTCTGCCACACAGTCTATCTACGGCAGTGGAAAGGCGATAACCTACACTGAAAACGAGGCAGACGCCGCCATCGTAACACTGTCGTCAACCGACGGAGAGCTGACAGTCAAGGCCGACAGCCTAACTCTCTTCCTCGGACTGACATCGGCAAGCCAAGCCAACACGCCCGACGCAGTGGCAGCCGCCGTCGGTGCTGTCCGGCCACAAGGCACGGCGTGGAGCGTAGAGGCGGTGAATTTCTGGCAGCTCAACTGCGTTGATACCGAAGGAAACCTTATAGGCATCTATTACGTCAGCCTGCCAGAAGGAGAGAGCATCGCCGACAATGCCGAGTGGCCACAGCCCAAGAACCACGAGTTCGTAGCCGTGGGCGAAATCACCGACAACCTCGTTACGCTCACATACAAGCGCTCGGTCTACAGCATCACCTTCGATTGCTACACCGACCAAGGCGTTTACATCGGACAAACAGAGGCGACGCAGACATCTGCCGCCTACACAGTGAGCTATCCCGAATTGCCTTACTACACATTCCAGTCGGCACCGTCAGCCGAGGGCACCGAACTGACGCTGACATCCGACACCACTCTTGTCGCAACATATCAGACCGACGCATACATGGGCGTCGAGAAAGTGATGGAGCCAGTCAGTGAAATCACGTCGGGACACTCGTATCTCATTTACGACGCCACCACCGTGAGCGGACGTTCCGGCTACCGATATATCAGCGACGCCAACTCAAGAATACTGCAAGCCGACGACGCTGAACCCGCAACGCCATACTACACGTGGACGCTGACCAAGAGCGGAACTGCATACACCGTCGGCAACGACATCACCGGAAAATACGTGCCGGAGCTAAGCAGTGGCAGCTTCATAGTGGCTTCTTCCAGTGCCGGAAAGTTCACATTCTCACCGTCGGCAGACGGCACTTGGAGCATCCGTGGCTCTAACGGCCTATACTGGAACGGCAACGCCGGCTCGCTGACAGGATGGTCGGCCCCGCATCCTTATCTGCTATACACCTATCAGGCACGGCCTTACTATTCCGTGGCTGTGGTCTATCAGACTGCTGATGGCACCGAACTACAGCGCTCGGAGACCATCGTCGTGGCGGGAGAACAGTATATACTCTACGCTCCCGAAACCATCGACTCCACCTACACGCTGACAAGCATCGCAGGAAACGACGGCACGGAAAGCATATCGAAGCACACAGTCATCACCCTGAAATACGCTCCCGCCGAGAGTGATGCCGTGGCATCGCCCGCAGCCGAGCGGAAGACCACCACCAATTCTATCTACGACCTCACTGGTCGTCGCGTGGCGCATCCACGACGCGGACTATACATCGTCAACGGCAGAAAGGTGGTAGTGCGCTAACACACAAACGACACCATCGCGGTAATCAATCAGTGCGACTCGCATAGCGGAAATCTTTTCCCACTTGCGAGTCGCACTCTTTCTTTCTTCGCGATATAATAAACCCATGGAAACCAATCATTAACACGGTAACGATAAATGATTACTGTTACCGTAATAATCCGTTAAAACAGTGGTAATAATCCGTCATTACGGTGATAATAAATCCTCATCGCAACCGTCGTCGTTTGTGGTTCAGCCTAAACCACGCCGTGATTCAGCCTAAATCAGCCACTGATTTAGCCTAAACCACAAACTTTCCGCAACGGAAACGAGCGTTGACTGTGCCCCTCGCAGGCGGTCGTCGCGGTGGATAAGCCGTTGTTTCGTCGCGCCAAAGTGCCGAGAGCAGGGCAAAAATCGTAGGTTTTTGCGGAAATGTTTTGTCGTTTCGCGGAAAGTTGCTAAATTTGCGGATTATTAGAGTATATACCAATCAGTGATGAGGACAAGAATAGTGACCATGATTTCTGTGATGTGTTTCATGCTTCCTACGTTTTCGCGAGGGCAAGGCTATGATGCGCTTTGGCGCGAAGTGGAGCAGGCCCGCGAGCGTGATTTGCCGCAGTCGGCACTGTCGGCAGTGGAGCGCATAGCCGCCAAAGCCGAGAAGAAGGGCGACTGGGGGCAGTTGCTGAAGGCGCAGACGGTGGGAATGGAGCTCGCTTTCTCGGTATCGCCAGACTCGTTGCAACCCCGCATCGTGCGCTTGGAAAAAGATGCCGACCGCCTTTGGAACGACGATAAAGTAGCGGCAGCGTCGGTTGCCGACGCCGTTCTTGGTCGGGTGCTAAGCGAGCGCGGCGGCGACATCGAGGCGAAGATGACGTCAGCCGACCACTACGGCAGATCCATGAGCCGCCCGCAGGTGCTCGGACAGACGAGCGCGGGAAAGATTGACCCTATGGTTGTTCACGGCATAGACTCGAAGATTTTTGGCGATGACTTGCTGCACATCATTGGAACAATGGCGCGACGCTACGACGCCATGGCCACCTATTATCGCGAGTCGGGCAACCGTAGAGCCGAGTGTCTGTCGCGGTTGTGGGCCATCACCGACGCCTCGGAGTCGCACGGCCAGCACGACGGTTCCGAGTATTCACCGCAACGAAACGATGCTTCGCTGGGCGAAGTGACCACGTTGCTCCACGGAGATGCTCCGAAGACACTATCGCTGCTCGATGCTCTTTGGGAATATTCCGACCTTGACGTCTATGGTGAGGTGGCGCTCGAAGCCTACCATCGCATGGACAACGTGGCCGACGCGCAACGCTATCAGTATGCTGACTGGGCGTTGGCACACTGGTCGGCATGGCCACGTTTGAGTGAATTGAACAATGAAAAAGCGCGACTGTCGCAACCTTCAGCGGCGCTTGAGTCGTTAGACGGAAGTGGCTCGCAGTCAGGACTTAGGGTACGCAAAAAAACTTCCACGACCGATGCTTCTGACGACGCTCGCAGTCGCAAGGCATTCGATGCCCACCAGTTCCCCGGAATGAAGGTCAATCTTCGCAACGTGAAGGGCATCACCGTGAGGACATGGCTACTCGACGTTGACGGAGACACCGAACTGAATCCGCACGACTCCAACGACTTGAAGAAACTGATGAGAGGGGCGAAGGAGCTGACCGAACTGCGCGTTCGCCGCGACTACGCCGTGAAGGATTACGAGCGAGGGTCGAAAGGCGGAAGTGGCATCGCCGAGGGAGAGCATTTCGTCTATGACAACTTTGAGGACACCATCACCGTAGAGCCGTCGCATTTGGAGCATGGTGTATATCTAATCGAGCTGGAAGCCGACGGCGTGAAGGAGCGTTCGAGATGTTTGCACTACGTGTCCGACTTGACTTATCTCGCCGAGGCGTTGCCCGACGGTAATACTCGCATCGCGGTGGTTGACCGAAAGTCGGGGCAGCCTGTAGCGGGAGCAAGCGTCAGGCTTAGGCCTTACAATTACAGACGACAGTCGCACGAGACGATGACGCTGACCACCGGAGCCGACGGCGAGGCGCTTGCCAAACTGAAGGAAGGGCGAAGCTATCGCATCTATCTCACTGATAATGACGACAGAGCGTTTCGGGAAGACCATCTAAACACGAGCTATCGCTACTATGAGCGCGGCGAGACAAACCACCACATTGAGATATTCACCGACCGCAGAATCTACCGTCCGGGCCAGACGGTGAAGGCGTCGGCAGTGGCTTTCTTCACCAAGCGAGGAGAAGAGACGTTCGTTGCTTCGCAAGAGAAGATTACGTTCCGTCTGGTTGACACCAACGGACAAACAGTTGGCGAGCGCGAACTTACCACCGACAACATGGGCACGGCGTCAGTAGAGTTCGCTATTCCTGAGAGCGGACTTTCGGGATACTATTCGCTTCGCGCAAGGATTTCGGGTCGCAACACAGCTGCTCAGCAGATTAGAGTAGAGGAGTACAAACGCCCCACTTTCGAGGTGGAGATGGGCGAAAAGAGCGACGACGAGCGACGCACACCGCAAGCGGGCGACACCATCGAGGTGAAAGGTCGCGCGTTGGGATATAACGGCGTGCCGGTGCAAGGGGGAAAAGTGGCTTACAGAGTGGTGCGCCGCAGAGCTTACTGGTGCTGGTGGGTGATACATTCAGAGGAGGAACAACTGTATTCCGACAATACTACTACCGACGACGAAGGGCGATTCTCGGTGAAGATGCCGCTTGTGCTGCCCGAAGACGACAGTCGTGGGTTCTACAGATTCGAGGTGCAGGCCACCGTTACCGATGTGGCAGGCGAGAGCCACGACGGTTCGTTTGCCACCACGCTTGGGCGGAAACGCGCCATTGTTATCAGCTCTCTGAAGGACAAGGAACTATCAGACAGTCTGCAGACCATGACCCTGACAGTGATGAACGCCATCGGTGAAAAGGTGAGAACAACGGTGAAATGGCAGATAGACAACGGTGGTTGGCACGAGAGCACATCGGGCGACGACATCGCCATCAAGGGCTTGGCGTCGGGCAAACACGAGCTGACGGCCACGGCAGAAGGCGACACGCTGAAGCGAACATTCATAGTGTTCGGGCTCGACGACCGTCGTCCGTGCATCGAGACACCATCGTGGTTCTATGCCAGTGCCGAGACGTTCCCCCGCGACGGTGGCAATGTTACGGTTCAAGCAGGCTCGTCGGACGATAACGTTCACGTGCTCTACAACATTTTCTCTGGAAAGAACATCATAGAAAGTGGCACGGTGGAGCTGAACAACGAGCTGATAAACCGCAAGTTCTCCTATCGTGATGAGTATGGAGACGGACTGCTGCTCACGTTCGCTTGGGTGAAAGACGGGCGTGCCTACCGCTGGAAGACCACGATAGCGAAGCCTTTGCCCGACAAGCGCCTCACCCTGAAATGGACCACCTTCCGCGACCGTCTGGAACCAGGACAGAAGGAACAATGGGAACTGCAAGTGCTTTGTCCCGACGGAACACCGCACGAGGCTCATCTCATTGCCACCATGTTCGACAAGAGCCTCGACCAACTTGTGAAGCACAATTGGAGCGTAGGCTTGGGCTTGTGGCGCACTCTGCCCAACACGTCGTGGCAGTCGGAACAAATTCACAGGATATGGATGTCGGTTAACGGAGACGCTAAATACACCGATGTCAAGGCACTCGACTTCAGTCATTTGGTGCTTCCTGAGTTCTTCGCATTTCGACGATTCCGGGGAAAACCCATGCTCGGAGCGTGGCGCGCCAAGGGAAACATGGCGATGATGTCGGTGCAGAGCGACGATATGGTGGCGGAAGCTAAGATGGCCGCCCCTGCCGTTATGAACGAAGCAATAGCAGAAGGTGCCATCGACAGCGTGGAAGAGAGCACCGAGGACAGCGAACCTGAGACCACTGTTACGATGCGCGAAAACATGGCCGAGACTGCTTTCTTCGAGCCAGGACTACTGACCGACAAAGAGGGTAGGGCGGTGCTAAGGTTTACGCTCCCCGAAAGTGTTACCACATGGAGGTTCATCGGTGTGGCTCACGACGCCGAGATGAGAAACGGACTGTTGGAAGGCGAGACCATAGCACAGAAGGAATTGATGGTAGAACCCAACGTTCCGCGTTTCTTGCGAAGGGGAGACAAGGCCACCATCATGGCGAGAATAGCCAATCTCGGCGACGCTGACGACGAAGGAATAGCCACGTTGGAGATGATAGACCCAGCGACAGACAAGGTGAAATATAGGCAGAAAGAGTCGTTCAAAGTAGGGCAGGGCAAGACCACTTCGGTGGCATTCAGCTTCACGCAGGGCGACGAAGACGTGTCGCTGTGGGTGTGCCGTGTCAGTGCCAAGGGCAAGAGCCATAGCGACGGCGAGCAACATTATCTGCCAGTGTTGCCCGACAAGGAGCGCGTTACGGTGAGCTCCACGTTCACGCAGAACCATCCGAGCACCCACACCGTAGAACTGGCGTCGCTCTTCCCTGACCATACGAGCAACCAACGACTGACGATAGAATACACTAACAACCCCGCGTGGCTGATGATTCAGGCTATGCCCTCGATGGGAGTACCGTCGCGCGACAATGCCATCTCGCTGGCAGAAGCACTCTATGTCAACGAACTTGCGCAGGCAATAATGTCGCAGTCGAAGGATGCCAAGACGGTGTTCGAGCAGTGGCGTCGCGAGCGCGGCGACGAGACATCGCTGATGAGTGCATTAGAAAAGAATAGTGAGCTGAAGGAACTGACGCTGAACGAAACCCCTTGGGTGGTGGATGCGACGAACGAAAGCGAGCAGAAACGACAAGTGGGACTATTCTTCGAACAGGATGAAATCGACCGTAGAATCAACTCGTCATCGAACAAGTTAAGGATGCTTCAGCTCATGGACGGTTCTTGGCGTTGGTGGCCTGGCATGAGCGGGTCGCTGTTCCTCACCGTTGACATCGCCGAGATGTTGGTCAGACTTCAAGCGATGACAGGCACTGCCACGCACAAGGATATGCTCGACCGCGCCTTCCGCTTCATGGGAAACAAGGCGGTGGAGCGCGTCAACGAGATGAAGCGTCTGGAGAAGAAAGGTGTCAAGCCGTCGTTCCCAGGCTCTACGGCACTGCAATGGCTCTACCTTTGCAAGATAGACGGACGCTCGTTGCCACAAGACGTCGCGGCGGCAAACCAATGGCTCATCGCGCTGCTGAAGAAGGAAAAACTGTCGCAGTCGCTCTACGACAAGGCGCTCGCGGCAATCATTCTCGATAGCAAGGACTACGTGAAGAGCCTGAAAGAGTACACCGTTTTCCGCGAGGACATGGGACGTTACTACGACTCTCCTCGCGCCGCATACTCGTGGAAAGACTATCGCATACCTACGCAAGTGGCTGCTATAGAGGCTATGAAGCGACTGACACCAGACGATGGTCAGACCATCAGCGAGATGCAAAGATGGCTTCTTCAGGAGAAGAGAACACAAGCATGGGACACACCAATCAATTCGGTCAACGCAATCTACGCATTCCTATATAATAATATGGTGGTGCTCGACACGAAAGAAAAGACGACTCTCGCCCTTGACAACACGACAATAGAGTCATCGCCGACGGCAGGCACGGGCTACGTGAAATGGAGCCGCGACTATGATGGTGCCCACAAATTCACCGCAACAAAGAGTTCCGAGGGCACTTCGTGGGGCACGGTGTATGCACAGTTCGACCAAAAGACGGGCGACATAGCCGATTTCGACGGTGCTGGCATAAAGGTGAAACGCGAGATAGTTGGCGACAAGAACAACCTGAAGGTTGGCGACAAAATATCGGTGCTCATTACCATCACCACCGACCGCGACTTAGACTTCGTCGAGGTCGTTGACAAACGACCAGCGTGCCTTGAGCCTGTCAACCAACTGAGTGGCTACGGCTACGGTTATTATTCTACTCCGAAAGACTGCTCGACAAACTATTACTTCGACGTGCTAAGGAAAGGCAAGCACGAGATTCGCACCGAATACTACGTGGACAGAGCAGGTGAATACGATAGTGGAACCATCACCGTTGACTGCTCCTATGCGCCAGAATTCAGGGGAACGGCAGGTGGCTATAAGCTGAAAGTGAAGAACCAATAGTCGAAAGCACGGTCTGCCACGGCGAGCGCAAGGGCATAGCCGGGCGGAAACAGCATCGACCGATTATCATAAAAGAAAATAAGAACACAGTGAAAAGATATTTATTATTAGCATTGGCAATGGGGGCCATGGTGCCCGCGATGGGCCAAAAGTTAACGGTGAAGAAGGCTACTATAGACTGCGGAAGAGTTGTTTACCAAAGTCCTGTGAAGGCAACGTTTCAGTTGCGTAACAAAGGTTCAAGGAAGATAACGATTACCGACGTGCAGACCAGTTGCGGATGTACGTCGGCGGATTGGCCTCGCGGGGAGATAGGAGGAGGCGACAAGTTTACTGTTAGTGCGACATACGACGCGCGGCAGTTGGGACACTTCGAGAAGCAAGTGCTTGTCTTCGGTAACAATTCCTCGGAGCCACTACTGCTTACAATGAAGGGCGTAGTGGTGGCAGAGATTGAAGACTTCGCTGGCACATATCCTTTTGAGATGGGAACGTTGCGTGTTGACCGTAATGAGCTTGAGTTCGACGACGTGAACCGTGGCGACCGCCCAGTGCAAGAGTTGCACGTTCTCAATGCTGGCGACAAGACGTGTCAACCCAACTTGCAGCATCTGCCGCCCTATTTGACGGCTAAAGTGTTCCCTGAGCGCGTGGCTCCAGGGCGAACGGCAAAGATTACTGTTACGCTCAACTCGGCTTCGCTCCGTGATTATGGTCTGACGCAAACGAGCGTCTTCTTGGCAAGCAATCTGGGCGAGAAAGTCAGCCGCGACCGTTCCATAGGTGTGTCGGCGGTGCTGTTGCCGTCGTTCAAGGCTATGACCTCTGTGCAGCGACAGTTTGGGCCACGCCTATCCGTCTCGTCAACCACACTCGACCTTGGTGCTTTTGAAAAGAAACGAAAGAAGAGCGGCGAAGTGTCTATCACCAACGAAGGACGCACTCCCCTCGACATCAGTTCGATACAGATGTTCACCGAAGGCTTGCGCGTTACCCTGCCCAAGCGACAGATTGCCCCTGGCGAGACGGTGAAACTGAAGATAACAGCCGACAAAGAGGGCTTGAAGCGAGCTCGCAGCAAGCCTCGTGTGCTGATGATTACCAACGACCCCGACCATGCCAAGGTGGTAATCGATGTGAAGGTAAAGTGATTCTAAAACTTTAAATCTCGAAAATCAGACATTATGGAGCATCCAGAAAATTCCGAGGAGTATAAGGGGCTGACCGTTAATGCAGGCGTAGAACAGCCTTCGATAGTCAATCCGTATCTTTCGCGACGACGGTTCCAACGCCGAAAACTCACCGCGGCAGACATGGTGGAGGGTATTCGCAAGGGCGACATAACGGTGTTGAGCCAAGCCGTTACGCTCGTGGAAAGCGTCAATCCCGACCATTATGCGCAGGCGCAAGAGGTGATAGAAAAGTGTCTCCCCGCCAGTGGAAACTCTCTCCGTATCGGTATTAGCGGAGTGCCAGGGGCTGGAAAGAGCACAAGCATCGACCAGTTTGGCCTTCATGTTCTTGAGAAACATGGCGGTAAACTCGCCGTGCTTGCCATCGACCCCAGTTCTGAAAGGTCGAAAGGCTCGATACTCGGCGACAAGACTCGTATGGAGAAGCTGGCCAACCATCCCGACGCCTTCATTCGCCCAAGCCCGACGGCTGGTTCTCTTGGGGGCGTGGCTCGCAAGACCCGCGAGACCATCATCCTCTGCGAAGCGGCAGGATTCGACAAGATATTCGTGGAAACGGTCGGAGTGGGTCAGAGTGAGACCGCGTGCCACTCGATGGTCGATTTCTTTCTCCTCATACAGTTGGCAGGCACTGGCGACGAGTTGCAAGGCATAAAACGCGGAATCATGGAGATTAGCGACGGCATAGTCATCAATAAGTGCGACGGCGAAAACGTGGAGAAGTGCAAGTTGGCAGCCGGCAACTTCCGCCGCGCGCTCCACTTCTTCCCTGCTCCTGAGAGCGGATGGAAACCGCAGGTGATGTGCTATTCAGGCTTTTATGGAACAGGAATCGATGAGATTTGGACGATGGTATATCAATATTTCGACTTTGTTAAGCAGAACGGATATTTCGACTATCGCCGCAACGAGCAGGGCAAATACTGGATGCGCGAGAGCATCAACGAGCAGCTTCGCTCTCATTTCTATAACAACCCCATGATACGAAGCCGAATGAAGGCCGCAGAAGGTATGGTGTTGAGAGGAGAGAAGACCTCTTTCGCCGCCGCTCAAGACCTACTCGATGCCTATTTCAACAGTCTATAATAATATATAAGGTATAGGAAACAGTGAAGAGAATCCTCGCTATTATGTTCGTAGCCGTAGCTTCGCTCGCAGCGTCTGCCGAGGGGCTGTGGAAGTGCTACCTCTCTTATAACGACGTGGAAGCCGTGGAGCAGGCTGGCACTACGGTCTATGTGCTTGCCAGCGGGAACCTTTACTCTTACAACACATCCGACCAGCAGTTACAGACTTTCGACAAGGCTGGCCTGTTGAGCGACTGTGGCATCAGCCACATACGGTGGTCGAAGCGTGCAAATCGCCTGCTAATAGTATATGACAACGGCAACATCGACCTGCTCGACCCATCGTCGAACGTCGTCAACGTGCCCGAACTATACGATGAAATATTACTATACGACAAGCAGGTCAGCGACGTGTTGCTTGCTAACAATTCCTCTAAAGCCTATCTCGCAACGGGATTCGGGATCGTCATCGTAGATATGGATGAGGCGCTTGTCCGTGAGAGTGGCATACTCGGAATGCCTGTGAAGAAACTTTCGCAGACCACGGACTCGCTTTATGCGCAGACTGATTCGCTCGGACTGCTTGCCTGCGCTTTTACAGACCCAATAGTGAACAAGCACAATTGGCACGCGAGCACTTCGTCTATTTCATCGTCCGACGAAACGACCACCACGGTTGACATTTCAAGCTATCCCGTTCCCGACGGCCCGAAATACAGCTATTTCTATCATTCCATCTTCCAAAACTCAACACTCTACACCTGTGGTGGATTCATGGTAGAGGGGGCGGACGACCCAGAAAGGCCTGGAATGGTGCAGCTTCTTCGCGACGATGAGCAATGGCTCGTAGCGCAAGACCGCCTCGACACCGTTACGCTAAGGAAATATCTCGACCAAAACTGCGTGGCAGCAGACCCGCGCGACCCCGATCATTACTTCGCATCGGGCCGAACCGGTCTCTATGAGTTCCAAGGAACACGACTGGTGAAGGCCTATGCTCCAGGCGACGGACTGATGGAGTTGGCTAATCTTGGTGGCGGCCACACGTCGAAGAACTACTCAATGACGCAGGGAATAACATTCGATTCCGATGGAAACCTATGGATATTGCAGAGCATGACCACCCATCCGCTCGTCTGTCTTAGGAGCGACGGAACGTGGGAAGACCACTACAACGAGCTGATGATGCAGGACGGCATGGCTGGCAGAAACATGATAAAACCGACGTTCGACCACCGCGGAAGGCTCTGGTTCGTGAACTACAACTGGCGTCTGCCCGCACTGTTCTCCTACGACCCTGCCACTCGGCAGATGAGGCGCTACACGAACTTCACCGCCAAAGACGGCTCGGAACTGCACTCGGCTTATCCCACTTGCGTGGCAGTTGACAATGACGACAATATATGGCTCGGTACAGATAGGGGCTTGCTAATGATTGAAAACGGTGATACCGATACCGACGGAATCGTATTCAATCAACTTCGTATCGACGGTAACTATTTCTTATCAGGGTTAGCCATAAACAGCATTGCGGTGGATGAACAGAACAGAAAATGGTTTGCGACAGATGGCTATGGCGTATTCCTATTGTCGTCCGACAACGATAGTCAGTTGCTAAACCTTACGCGCGACGAAACTCCCTTGCTCTCCGACATAGTGTCGTCTGTATCGTTAGACACTTTGAACAAGCGCGCATATTTCTCCACCGACCTCGGTCTCTGTTCCTATCAAGAGCAAGCGGAAGAGCCAGCCATCGAGACATTGGAAAAAGACGCCGTCTATGCCTATCCCAACCCAGTGCGTCCCGACCACGAGGGATTCGTGGTAATCACGGGTTTGCCCGACGGTACCGATGTACGCATCGTTAGCGCGGCAGGAATGCTTGTGGCTAAGGGAAAGAGCACAGGCGGACGGTTCGAGTGGGACGTTACGGCGGGCGACGGCAAGCGCGTCCACTCTGGCATCTATCACGTGCTATTGGCAAAGCACGGAGGCAGCAAGGGCGCCGTCTGTCGCATTGCCGTTGTCAATTAAAAGTAACGATTTGACAATTTGTTAGCGAAAACGTTGGCAGTTTGCAAAAAAGACGCTAACTTTGCAGTCAAATTCTAAGAAAAGGGAGAAAATATGAAGCATCCATTGAGAAGCAGTGTCTGTACTGAGGGCAGACGAATGGCTGGCGCAAGAGCATTGTGGGTGGCCACAGGAATGAAGCACGAGCAGTTTGGCAAACCAATAATAGCAGTGGTAAACTCTTTCACGCAGTTCGTGCCAGGCCACACCCACCTTCATGAGATAGGGCAAGTAGTAAAGCAAGAGATAGAATCGCTCGGTTGCTATGCTGCCGAGTTTAACACTATAGCCATCGACGACGGCATAGCCATGGGGCACGACGGTATGCTCTATTCGCTACCATCGCGCGACATAATCGCCGACTCCGTGGAGTACATGGTGAACGCCCATAAAGCCGACGCAATGGTGTGCATATCCAATTGCGACAAAGTAACGCCGGGAATGCTGATGGCCGCTATGCGTCTGAACATTCCAACGATATTCTGTTCGGGCGGACCCATGGAAGCTGGACGTTGGAACGGTGAGAATGCCGACCTCATTACGGCTATGGTAAAGGGAGCCGACCCAAGCATGAGCGACGACGACGTGCGCCAGATAGAGCAATGCTCTTGCCCTGGTTGCGGATGCTGTTCGGGAATGTTCACCGCCAACTCCATGAATTCACTCACAGAGGCCATCGGTCTTGCCCTGCCAGGAAACGGGACGATACTGGCTACTCATACCAACAGAGTGCAGCTTTTCCGCGATGCTGCCCGACAAATAGTAAAGAACGCTCTGGCTTACTACGAGGATGGAGACGAGAGCGTCCTGCCTCGTAGCATCGCAACACGCAACGCTTTCCTCAACGCCATGACCCTCGACATAGCTATGGGCGGTAGCACCAACACCGTGCTACACCTGTTGGCAGTGGCGCAAGAGGGCGGAGTTGACTTCAAGATGAGCGACATCGACGAACTATCACGCCGAGTGCCATGCCTTTGCAAGCTCTCACCAAACACACAGAAGTATAGTGTTCAGGAGTGCAATCGCGCGGGCGGAATCTTTGGAATCCTCAATGAGCTGGCAAAGGGAGGACTAATCCATGAAGACGCCATCAGGGTAGATGGTAAGACAATAGGCGAACAGCTACGCAAGTACGACATAACGAAAGCAGACATCGACCCCGATGCCAACAGAATATATCAGAGCGCGCCAGGCAACAAGTTCTCGACGAAGATGGGTTCCCAGAGCGCTCAGTGGGGAACGTTCGACGCAGACCGTGAGAACGGATGCATACGTTCTCTCGACCACGCCTATACCAAAGACGGCGGACTGGCAGTGTTGTTCGGAAACATCGCGCAGGACGGATGCGTTGTCAAGACTGCTGGCGTTGACCCGGAGTTATGGCACTTCGAGGGACCCGCCGTGGTGTTCGACTCGCAAGAGGCTGCTTGCGACGGCATTCTCGGAGGCAAAGTGAAGAAAGGCGACTGCGTTGTCATCACGCACGAAGGACCTAAAGGAGGACCAGGAATGCAGGAGATGCTCTATCCCACATCTTACATCAAGAGCATGCACATGGGGAAAGAGTGCGCACTGATAACCGACGGACGATTCTCCGGTGGTACCAGCGGACTGAGCATAGGGCACATCTCGCCCGAAGCTGCAGCTGGCGGAAACATTGGCAAGCTGCGCGATGGCGACATAATAGAGATAGACATTCCAAACCGCACAATCAACGTCCGACTCTCCGACGACGAGCTGGCCGCACGACCACAGCAACCGCTACGTCGCAACCGCACCGTCAGCAAGGCTCTGCGTGCCTATGCCCAAAGCGTAAGCTCGGCAGACAAGGGAGGCGTGAGGATTATAGATTGAGTTTTTCATAACCAAGGATACACCTATTATATATAATGAAGGAGACAATACGGGGTGCCGAGGCACTCATGAGAGCACTGCAGGCCGAGGGCGTTGACACCATCTTTGGCTATCCCGGCGGTGCCATCATGCCGGTTTACGACGCACTCTACGACTACACGAGGGGGGAGAAAAAATGTTTCGAGCATATTCTTGTGCGCCACGAACAGGCCGCAGCTCATGCTGCCGAGGGCTATGCTCGCGTCAGTGGAAAGGTGGGAGTGTGCATCGTTACAAGCGGACCAGGAGCTACCAATACGCTTACTGGCGTGGCCGATGCCATGATGGACTCTACGCCCATCGTGGTAATCGCCGGACAGGTAGGCATCAAGGCCTTGGGAAGCGACGCGTTCCAAGAGGTTGACCTCGTGGGCGTAGCACAGCCCATCAGTAAGTGGAGCTACCAGATACGCAAGGCCGAAGACGTGGCTTGGGCTGTAAGTCGTGCCTTCTACATCGCTCGTAGCGGACGACCAGGACCTGTGGTGCTCGACTTTCCCAAGAATGCGCAAGAGCATCTCTGCGACTTCGAGCCAGAGCGCATACGATTCGTGCGCAGCTACGTGCCCTATCCCGAACCCGACGAGAGTGCCATCGTTGAGGCCGCAACGCTGATAAACCATGCCGAGAGGCCGCTCGCTCTGGTAGGCCAGGGCGTTGAGCTCGGAGGAGCACAGCAAGAGCTGCTCGACTTCCTCGAACAAGCCGACATTCCCGCAGGTCGCACCCTGCTCGGACTATCGGCACTGCCTTCCGACCACCCGCTGAACGTAGGCATGCTCGGTATGCATGGCGGCTACGCAGTGAACGTGAAGGAACAAGAGTGCGACGTGCTGATAGCCATCGGAATGCGCTTCAGCGACCGCGTAACAGGGCGACCCGACACCTACGCTAAGCAGGCAAAGATAATTCATCTCGACATTGATTCGTCGGAAATAGACAAGAACATAAAGACAGACGTCGCCGTGATAGCCGACTGCAAGGCATCGTTGCCAGCCATCACGCGCCTGCTGAAAAAGGCAGACCACAAGGAGTGGCGAGAGTCGTTCAAGCCGCTGGACGAGCAAGAGCGCACCAGAGTGATAGAGCCCGCCATCCATCCCGCCGACGGACCACTGCTGATGGGAGAGGTGGTCAACGCCGTGGCCGAGGCAACCAAGGGCGATGCCATTCTCGTAACCGACGTAGGGCAAAACCAGATGTTCAGCTCGCGATACTTCAAGTTCAACCAAAGTAGAAGCATAGTAACGAGCGGCGGTCTCGGCACCATGGGCTTCGGACTGCCTGCCGCCGTCGGTGCCACGTTCGGAGCACCGTCGCGCACAGTTTGTTTCTTCACTGGCGACGGAGGTTTCCAAATGAGTATTCAGGAATTAGGAACGATAATGGAACAGAAAGCCCCCGTGAAGATGATATTGCTCAACAACTGTTATCTCGGAAACGTGAGGCAATGGCAAGACATGTTCTTCGACCGCCGAAAATCGTTCACACGCATGCTCAATCCCGACTACAAGCAGATAGCGTCGGGCTACGGCATCCCTTACGAGGCCGTAACAGACCGAAAGAACCTCGACGCCGCAATAGAGCGAATGCTCACCACCGACGGTCCGTTCCTCTTGGAGTGCGCAATAAAGGAAGACGACAACGTGCTGCCGATGACACCCCCAGGCAAGTCGGTAGATGAGATGCTGCTCGAAATAAGCTATTGAGCAGGCGATGCAATAAAATAATTACAGTAGTTTTAAGATTTATACTCGTGAAGATAAAGCATCTATACACCATACTGGTTCATTCTGAGAACCGCGCAGGCATACTGAGCCAAGTAACAGCAGTGTTCACTCGCAGGCAGGTGAACATAGAGACGCTCAACGTCAGTCCCTCAACACTGCCAGGAGTACACAAGTACACCATCACCGCGTGGAGCGACGAAGAGCAGATAAAGAAAATCACGCGACAGATAGAGAAAAAAATAGACGTGATAAACGCTAACTATTTCACCGACGACGAAGTGTTCTTCCGAGAGGCAGCCATATTCAAGATTTCAACCCAACACGTGCTCGACGACCCCGAAATCTCCAGAATAATACGCCGACACGATGCACGATTCATGGAGGTAAATCCCACCTACTGCATAGTAACGATACACGGCACCACCGAAGACATCAACGCAATGTTCGGCGAGCTTAACGGGAGAGAGTGCATATTGGCATACACAAACAGCGGGCGAATAGCAGTTACACGCAGCTTTGCCGAGCACGTAACAGACCTATTGGCAAAGCGAGAAGCAATGGGCAGAGAAAGTGCCGAGCGCTGAGACGCGAAATCACGACAATGATAAAACCATGCGGGCACGACTAAGGAAAGACATCGCGCCCGCCGTAAAACATAAATAAGTATGATAGACAAAGTTGGTAAATACCTCTTCATGGCCGAGCCGTTTCACTGCGACTTCAGCCACAGACTCTTCATGGGACATCTTGGCAACCACCTTCTTAACGCAGCCGACTTTCATAGTTGCGACAGAGGATTCGGCATGCCATATCTGAACAGTATAAACAAGACGTGGGTGCTATCGCGACTGGCAGTGGAGATGACCGAGATGCCAATGCACTACACCAAGTTCTACGTCGAGACGTGGGTAGAGAGCGCAATGCGTTTCTTCACCAATAGAAACTTTCGCGTAGTAGGTGAAGACGGAAAGGTGTTCGGATACGGACGCAGCATCTGGGCGATGATAGACACTGAGACTCGCCAGCCGCAAGACATACTTGCCATAGACAACGGCGCAATCAACCAATGGATAGAGCCAAACAAGGACTGTCCCATCGAGCGGTCGTCGCGGGTGAAGATGAGCGACAGCGCCGAGCTCGTCAGAACCATAGATACTTATTACAACGACGTTGACGTGAACGGACACGTCAACAGCGTGAAGTACATAGAACACGTCCTCGACCTCTTTCCCGTGGAGTGGTACAAGTCTCACCGTCTGCACCGCTTCGAGGTGGCTTACGTTGCCGAGAGTCATGCCGGCGACCGACTGTCGCTCTATCGGGAACAGACCGCCGAAATGGAGTTCTGCGTGCGCATTGCCAAGGAATCAGACTCGCAGGAAGTCTGCCGCGCCAAGGTGATATTCGAGTAAATTCGCCCTCAAACGTCGTGATTCAGCCTAAACCACACCCTGATTCAGCCTAAATCACCCCTTGCTTCAGCCTAACCCATCCCCCTCCCAAAGCGCACATAAAATAACGCGACCACGATAGTCGAAATCTGCTACCGTGGTCGCGTCTTTTTATTTCAGTAACAATAGTCAGTTATCGTAGTAACGATAATCCATTATTTCAGTAACGATAATTTCTTATTGTAGTAACGATAATTCGGCATTGCGGTGATGCCTGTTTTCCATCACCCCCGTGGCCCGATGTCTTATCCTTGCTTCTTCAGCAGGTCGCGTATCTCGCCAAGCAATTCTTCCGTGGTCGGAGCGGCGGGAGCTTCGGGCTCTTCCTTCTTGCGCGTCATCTTGTTTATCGCCTTGATGAATAGGAAGATGCAGAACGCTATTATTAGGAAGTCGATGATGTTCTGTATGAACACTCCGTAGTTTACCTTTGCCTCGCCTACAGTGATGGCGAGGGAAGAGAAGTCAACTCCTCCTGTTATCACTCCGATAAGCGGCATGAAGATGTTGTCCACGAGGGATGAAACGATTTTTCCGAATGCACCTCCGATGATAACACCGACAGCCATGTCCACAACATTGCCTTTCATGGCAAATTCTTTGAATTCTTGCACAAAATTACTCATAATGTTACCTTTTTAATTTATTTAAGATAGAAACATGGTGCAAATATAGAAAAAAATTCGTATCTTTGCACTCGAAATGGAGAAAAAGTGATAAAAGTAGGAAATTTCAATAGTAAACCCATTAAATAAACACAAGCAAAAATGACAAAAGTAGCTATTAACGGCTTTGGCCGTATCGGTCGCCTCGCTTTCCGTCAGATGTTCGAGGCTGAAGGTTATGAAGTAGTAGCAATCAATGACTTGACGAGCCCTAAGATGCTCGCACACCTGCTGAAGTATGACACCGCACAGGGTGGCTTCGCTGGAAAGTATGGTGAAGGCAAGCACACCGTATCTCACAAGGACGCTGTTCTCGGCGAGGACGGAAAGACTGTCGTTACTCCTGGTTCGATAACAGTAGATGGCAAGGAGATCACTATCTACGCAATGCCTAACGCTGCCGACCTTCCTTGGGGACAGCTCGACGTTGACGTAGTGCTTGAGTGCACTGGCTTCTATACCTCGAAGGCTAAGTCTGAGGCTCACATCAAGGCTGGCGCAAAGAAGGTTGTTATCTCGGCTCCTGCTGGCAACGACCTGCCTACCATCGTTTACAACGTGAACCATAAGACTCTGACACCGAGCGACACCATTATCTCGGCTGCTTCTTGCACCACAAACTGCCTGGCTCCTATGGCTGACGCGCTGAACAAGTACGCTCCCATCGCTTCTGGTATCATGTCAACAATCCCCGCCTATACTGGCGCCCAGATGATTCTTGACGGACCGCAGCGTAAGGGCGATCTCCGTCGCAGCCGCGCAGGTGCTCAGAACATCGTGCCTAACTCGACTGGCGCTGCTAAGGCTATCGGTCTGGTTATTCCCGAACTGAACGGCAAGCTCATCGGTTCTGCTCAGCGCGTTCCTACGCCCACTGGCTCTACCACTATCCTGATTGCTGTTGTCAAGGGTAAGGACATCACCGTAGAAGGCATCAACGCTGCTATGAAGGCTGCCCAGAATGAGTCGTTCGGATACAACGAGGATCCTATCGTTTCTTCCGACATCATCGGCATGAAGTTTGGCTCGCTCTTCGACGCTACCCAGACAATGGTATCGAAGATCGACGACGACACCTATCAGGTACAGGTTGTTTCGTGGTACGACAACGAGAACTCTTACACCTCGCAGATGGTTCGCACCATCAAGTATCTTGCTGAACTGAAGTAAGAAACCGCTGAGAGTATAAGAGTACACTCTTAGAACTGAAAATAGAGGTTAGGGGTCGGAGTGCCTCTAACCTCTTTTTCAAATCTATTGCTACGTGGACTCTAACGACCTGTCGCGGTGAAAATGGCGTTTCGTTGCGCTGAAAATCCTAAAAGAACTCGGAAACTTAAAGACTCTAGAACCCAAATGATAGTCATTCTCGGCCCTACGGCCAGCGGAAAGACACAACTGGCGGCTCGGCTTGCCAGCGAGATTGGCGCAGAGATAATCAGTGCCGACTCGCGACAGGTGTATCGACGCATGGACATCGGCACAGGCAAGGACTTGGCCGACTATTGCGTTGATGGTCAGCAGGTGAGATATCATCTGATAGACATCAGGGAGGCAGGAGAAAAGTATAACGTCTTTGAGTATCAGAGAGACTTTCTTGAGGCTTACAATGATATCGTGGCGCGTGGTCGGCGTGTGGTGCTTTGTGGTGGAACGGGACTATACATTGAGGCCGTTCTGAAGGGCTATCGGTTGATGCCCGTCCCTGAGAATAAGGAGTTGCGAGAGCGGTTGAGCGGCAAGACTCTCGAAGAGCTGACTGCAATGCTTGAGCAACTTAAAAGCCAAAACGGGTCAACGATGCACAACACCACCGACGTGGATACGCCGAAGCGTGCCATCAGAGCCATCGAGATAGAGGAATTCTATCTGCACACTCCCGTGGAGGAACGCCAGTTTCCCGATATTCCTTCGGTGATATTTGGAGTGAACATCGACCGAGACTTGCGCCGTCAGCGCATTTCGCAACGACTGAAATCGCGTCTCGACGAGGGCATGGTTGACGAGGTGCGCGGTCTGATTGAGAGTGGGGTGTCGTCCGACGACTTGATTTACTACGGACTGGAATATAAGTATCTCACTGAATATGTGCTCGGTCAATCGAGCTACGACGACATGGTTAGCCGCTTGGAGACTGCCATCCATCAGTTTGCCAAGCGACAGATGACGTGGTTCCGAGGTATGGAGAGGCGCGGATTCATCATTCATTGGCTCGATGCCACGTGGCCAATGGAGCGCAAGTTAGACTATATAAAGAGGTATGGAGCAGAACAATAAGTGGGGCATTGTCTATTGTCCTAAGCACGGCTGGCGTCACCGCCACAACTGGGAGAAGATTGAGCAGATGCTTGAAGCAAAAGGCGTCGCCTACGATTTCGTCCAAAGCGAGGCGCAAGACGGAGTGGAGAGGCTCGTCTCGATGATGATAGACAACGGTTACAACACCATCATCATAGCAGGCGGCGACTCTGCTCTTAACGGAGCAGTGAACAGTCTTATGTGTGCCGACGAGAAGCGAAGGGAGGAGATAGCGCTTGGCGTTATCCCAAACGGGGTGATGAACGACTTTTCCAGATATTGGGGATTTAGCGAGGACTCGCTCGAAGATACTATAAACGAGCTTATCCACCACCGTGTTAGGAAGATAGACATAGGGTGCATGCACTATACCGACAAGAACGATCAGCCACAGAATCGCTATTTTCTGAATTGCGTGAACGTAGGGCTCGTGGCAGGACTGATGGATCTTAGGCAGCAGACTCGCCATTTGTTCGGGTCGCGAATGCTGTCGTTCGCCAGCTCGCTCGTGGTGATGATATTTCGTCGCAAGGAGTATCGCATGGATCTCACGATAAATCATGAGCGCATTGCCCGCCGTGTGATGTCGGTATGTATAGGGAGCGGCCCCGGCTATGGGCAGACTCCGAGTGCAGTGCCTTATAATGGTATGCTCGACGTGTCGCTGGTTTGGCAACCAGAAGTGATGCAGTTGTTCGAGGGAGTATGGTTATTGTTCACCAATCGTTTCCTTAATCATAAGAATGTGCTCCCTTATCGCACTCGCGAAGTGAAGTTCGAGAAAGCCAAGCACGCCCCCGTGGGCATAGATGGCCACGCCATTGGTTCGCCCGTAGGAGAGTTTAAGATAACTGTTGAACAAGAGATGGTGAATTTCTTGATTCCCCGATAAGTCTATCCCATCTCGGAGATATGCTTCAGTTCGTCGTCCTTTATGATTCTTATCTTTCGTCCGTCGAGTGCGATGATTTGCTCGTCGGCAAACGAGGCGAGCGTCCTAATGGCGTTGCTTGTAGTCATGTTCGATAGGTGAGCAATGTCCTCGCGACTGAGATAGACGTTAAGTGTTGTTCCGTCGGCTTCGTGGCCGTATTTCGATTCGAGCACGAGCAGCGACTCTGCCAGTCGGCCTCGTATGTGCTTCTGAGTGAGCGAGACAGTGCGTCTGTCGGCTGTTCCGAGATGGCCCGACAGTAATTGTATGAACGAGTAAGCGAAGTTGCCGTTTTCCCTTACCAGTGTTTCAATGGCTTTCAACGATATTGCCAACACGACGGAGTTATCAACGGCTGTTGCTGATGTCTGATAATTTTCCTCTGCGAAGTATGCTCTGTAGCCAAACATATTGCCTGGCGAAATCATTCGTATGATTTGACATCTGCCCACACCACCCTTGAACACTTTCACCTTTCCCGAAACAAGACACATCAGCGAGAGTGGTGTCTCGCCTTCATTGAAGATAGACTGATTTTTTCGGAAGAGCGCAACGTGAGAGTTCTCTACAAGGAAGTCGCGCTGAGCATCGTTCAGCGGCTTCCACATTCCGTCGATGGTCATGACGGTTTTCCTGACATCAATCTTTTTCCTAACGGCCATATTCACCACTCGTTTTGTTGTAGTTGTTTCATGATGCAAAAGTAGTGATTTTTTTATAAAGTCGTGCGATTTTGTTAGAAAAATTGTTTCAAAACGATGAAAAAAGCCTTTTTTCATAAAAAAAGTGCGATAAAGTTTTGTAGCTTGGCAGAAAATGTGTACTTTTGGGAATTGAAACTATAAATTACAACGAAAGTAGAAACCTAAAGATATAATAGAACTATGAGTTATTTGCGATTCGAGAAATCAGTGATGACCAACCTGCAAGAGTCGTTGCGCCGTGAATTGCTCAGGACAAATCGCTCTGGAGCCTATTCGTGCTCCACGATTGTAGATTGCAACATACGTAAGTATCACGGGTTGCTCGTCGTGCCAGTTCCAGAACTCGACGACGAGAATCACGTGTTGCTGTCGTCGTTCGATCCAACCGTGGTGCAGCATGGAGCGGAGTTCAACCTGGGACTTCACAAATACAACGGCAACAACTACAGTCCTAACGGTCATAAGTACATCCGAGAGTTCGACTGCGACAAAGTGCCCACTACCATCTATAGAGTGGGTGGCGTAGTGCTGAAGAAGGAAGTGGTGTTTCAGAACTATCACGACCGACTGCTCATACGCTATACGCTTGTCGATGCTCACTCGGCAACAACGCTGCGCTTCCGACCGTTCCTCGCCTTCCGTAGTGTTCGACAGTTCACCCACGAGAACTCAACGGCAAGCCGAGCCTACGATTTGGTTGACAACGGAATACGCACCTGCATGTATCAGGGCTATCCATACCTATATATGCAGTTCAATAAGAAGTGCGAATTCATATTCCAGCCCGACTGGTATCGTGGCATAGAATATCCGAAGGAGCAAGAGCGTGGATACGCCTCAAACGAGGACCTCTACGTGCCTGGATACTTCGAGCTGCCGATAAAGAAAGGCGAAAGCATAGTCTTTACGGCATCCACCTCCGAGATTAAGACCAACACGCTGAAGAAACTCTTCGACGAGGAAGTGGGCTACCGTACGCCGCGCGACAACTTCTTCCACTGCTTGGTAAACTCGGCGCACCAGTTCCACATCCGCCTGAAAAATGACGACCGCTACCTGTTGGCTGGCTATCCGTGGTTCAAGTGTCGTGCTCGCGACACGTTCATCTCGCTGCCCGGCCTTACTCTCGCCATCGAGGAAGAAGACTACTTCGAGCTTGTGATGAAGACGGCAGAGCGTGCCCTTCGCGAGTTTATGGAGGGAAAACCGCAGACGGGAAAGATTGTAGAGATAGAGCAGCCCGACGTTCCCCTCTGGGCTATCTGGGCAATACAGCAGTATGCCAAGGAGGAAGGCACGACGCGCTGCATCGAGCTCTACGGTAAGCTCGTGAAAGACATATTGGAGTACATCATGAAGGGCAAGCATCCAAACCTTCGCCTCGACGATAACGCCCTGCTCTATGCCAACGGGCGCGACGTGGCTTGCACCTGGATGAACTCCACCGCCAACGGTCGTCCCGTGGTGCCACGCTCAGGATACATCGTAGAATTCAACGCACTTTGGTATAACGCCCTGAAGTTTGGCGCATCGCTCGCAGCAGAGCAAGGCGACGAAAAGGCCGTGAAGAAGATGGAAGCCCTCGCTGAGACCTGCAAGCAATCGTTCGTAGAGACATTCCTCAACGAATACGGATACCTGCTCGACTACGTTGATGGCAATATGATGGACTGGAGCGTGCGTCCGAACATGATATTCGCTGTGGCGCTCGACTATTCTCCCCTCACGCAGGAACAGAAGAAGAGCGTGCTCGACGTCTGCACGAGAGAGTTGCTCACTCCTAAGGGTCTCCGCACACTATCACCGAAGAGCAGCGGCTACAACCCTATGTACGTCGGACCGCAAACGCAGCGCGACTACGCATATCACCAAGGAACAGCATGGCCTTGGCTCGGCGGCTTCTACATGGAAGCCTGCTTGAAACTCTACAGACGCACCCGACTGAGCTTTATCGAGCGCCAGATGGTGGGCTACGAAGACGAGATAGACTATCACTGCATAGGCAGCATCTCAGAGCTGTTCGACGGTAATCCGCCGTTCCACGGGCGAGGAGCAATGTCGTTTGCCATGAATGTGGCAGAGATTTTGCGCACTCTCTCGCTGCTTGAGAAATACACCTATAATAAATAAAGAAAGGAGGAAGACCAGAACTATGAGAGTTTTAATGTTTGGATGGGAGTATCCTCCTCACGTATTCGGCGGATTGGCAACGGCCAACTACGGCATCTCGCAAGGACTCCACGCCCAAGGCGACATGGAGATACTGCTATGCTTGCCAAAGCCCTTCGGCGACGAAGACCGCTCCGCTGCCGACATTATCGCGATGAACTCGGTACCAATAGCGTGGCGCGACGTCGATTATGACTACGTAAAAAGCCGAGTAGGAAACATTATGTCGCCTGAACGCTATTATGCCCTCCGCGATCATATCTACGCAGACTTTAACTATATGCACGTCAACGACCTCGGTTGTATGGAGTTCGCAGGCGGATACCCAGGGAACCTGCACGAAGAAATAAACAACTACTCTATTATTGCCGGAGTGGTGGCACGCACCGAGACATTCGACATCATCCACGCGCACGACTGGCTCACCTATCCTGCCGGCATACACGCAAAGCAAGTGAGCGGAAAGCCACTCTGCATACACGTGCATGCCACCGACTTCGATAGAAGTAGAGGAAACGTGAACCCAACAGTCTATGGCATCGAAAAGAATGGTATGGACTGGGCTGACTGCATCATGTGCGTATCGGAACTGACGCGCCAGACAGTGATAAACCAATATCACCAAGACCCCAGAAAGGTGTTCACGGTGCACAACGCTGTATATCCACTCAAGGACGAGTATCAGCAGATACCGCGACCCGACCATAAGGGTAAGGAGAAAGTCGTTACCTTCCTTGGGCGACTGACAATGCAGAAAGGACCAGAATACTTCGTTGAGGCCGCCACGATGGTGCTTCACCGTTCGCGTAACATCCGCTTCTGCATGGCAGGGTCGGGCGACATGATGGACCAAATGATCTATCTCGCTGCCGAGCGGGGCATCGCCGATCGATTCCACTTCCCTGGTTTCATGCGCGGAAAAGAGGTCTATCAGTGCCTGAAAGACTCCGACGTGTACGTGATGCCATCCGTCAGCGAGCCCTTCGGAATATCTCCCCTTGAGGCAATGCAATGCGGAACACCGACAATCATATCGAAGCAGAGCGGCTGCGCAGAGATTCTAACCAACTGTATCAAGATAGACTATTGGGACATCCATGCGCTCGCCGACGCCATCTACAGCATCTGCCACAACGAGTCGCTCTTCGACTATCTGCAACAGGAAGGCAAGCGCGAGGTTGACCAAATCACTTGGGAAAAGGTCGGACTCTGGATACGCGAACTATACGAGCGCACACTCGGCTGGAGAACTTAACCGAATATCAAGCGTAACACTTCGTAAAGTCAATCAATAAGATGATGAGAGTTCGAGGAGATAAAACGCAGGAAAGGCCATAGCAAGGCTTGCCGCTCCCGACTCCTGACTACCACTTACCATAAGTTAAAAAATAAAAGTCTAAAGATAAAAACCACAATGAAGACAATTTGTTTATATTTTGAGATACATCAGATAACACATCTCAAGCGGTATCGTTTCTTCGACATCGGCACAGATCATTATTACTACGATGATTATGAGAATGAGCGATCCATAACAGACATAGCTGAAAGATCGTATATGCCAGCCTTAAACACGCTGCACCAGATGATCAAGGACAACGGCAAGTTCTTCCGACTGGCATTCTCGCTCTCTGGCGTCGGTATGGAGCAGCTTGAGATGCACGCTCCCCAAGTGCTCGAAAAACTGCAAGAGATGAACGAGACGGGCTGCGTGGAGTTCCTCGCCGAGCCTTATTCCCACGGACTGTCGTCGCTTGCAAACGAGGAGTCGTTCGCCGCAGACGTGAAGAAGCAGTGCCAGAAGATTGAGGAATACTTTGGAAAGAAACCCACCGTGCTGCGCAATTCATCGCTCATCTACAGCGACGATATCGGCGGACAAGCGGCGGCAATGGGATTCAAGGGTATGCTGACAGAGGGAGCCAAGCACGTGCTCGGTTGGAAATCACCGCACTACGTATATAACTGCGCCATAGCTCCAAACCTGAAACTCATATTGCGCGACGTCAACCTGAGCGACGACATAAGCCTGCGTTTCGCTAACACTGAGTGGGACGGATACCCACTCTTCGCCGACACCTACGTGAACAGAATAGCATCGCTGCCCGACGAAGAGCAAATCATTGGCATATTCATGGAACTCTCCGCCCTCGGCATTGCCCAGCCACTGTCGTCGAACATTCTGGAGTTCCTCAAGGCAATACCGGCTCTCGCCAAGGAGAAAGGCATCGGATTTGCCACGCCGTCGGAGATTTGCAAGATGACAAAGAGCGTTGGCCCTCTCGATGTTCCCGACACACTGTCGTGGGTTGACGAGGAGCGCGATATCAGTTCGTGGCTTGGAAATCCTATGCAGAGAGAGGCTTTCAATAAGCTCTATTCGGTTGCCGACCGCGTGCGCATTGCAAATAACCCACGAGTAAACCAAGACTGGGACTACCTGCAAGCATCTAACAACTTCCGTATGATGACCACAAAACCGTCGAACGTAGGGCTCGACAGGGGCATCTATCAGTCGCCTTTCGATGCTTTCACCAACTACATGAACGTGTTGGGCGACTTCATCAGCCACGTGAACTCGCTTTATCCTGAGGATATGGACAACGAGCAATTAGAGAACATGCTCACCACCATCAAGAATCAAGGAGACGAAATCGAGATGAAAGACAAGGAGATACTGCGTCTGCAAACCAAGATTGAGACGATGGAGGCAGAGGAGGCCAAGCTGAAGAAGAAGCTGGAAGAGAAGAAACCAGCCGCAAAGAAGCCCGCCGCCAAGAAGACGGCTGCAAAGAAAGCGGAGCCAGCACCCGAAGCAAAGGAATAGACCATAATAATAGAAAAAATCTCACGTGGACTTGACGTAAGTCTCGCGTGAGATTTTTTTTGATTTATCACCACCACAACCGCCATGATTATCGAGATAGATTCCGCTACGCATCCAGCAGTGCAGATGTTCGCAAGCCTGACCGAAGCACAATTGCGCAACCGCAAGAATCCCGACGAAGGATTGTTCATCGCCGAGAGCCCCAAGGTGATACGTGTGGCGCTCGACGCAGGTATGCAGCCCGTGTCGCTGCTTTGCGAGCGAAAACACGTGGAGGGAGACGCGAGCGACATCGTTGCTCGTTTCCCAGAAATGCCAGTCTATACTGGCTCAAGGGAGGTGCTGTCGCGGCTCACTGGATACACTCTCACGCGCGGAGTGCTCTGCGCAATGCGTCGTCCGACTATGCCAACGGTTGCCGACGTCTGCGAAGGGAAGAGTAGGGTAGTGGTGATAGACGGCGTCACCGACACAACAAACATTGGCGCCATCTTTCGTTCCGCGGCAGCACTTGGAATAGACGGAGTGCTGCTCACCACGACGTCGTGCGACCCTCTTAATCGTCGCGCCGTGAGAGTGTCGATGGGCAGCGTATTCCTCGTGCCGTGGACGTGGCTCGCCGAGCCTGTCTCGTCGCTGCATCAATACGGCTTCCGCACCGTTGCCATGGCGCTCACGCTGAGTTCCGTGCCTATCACCGACCCCGCGCTTGCCGCAGAACCCCGTCTCGCCATCGTAATGGGAACCGAGGGCGACGGACTCTCTGCCGACGTGATATCCTCGTGCGACTATGTTGCCCGCATACCAATGAGCCACGGAGTCGATTCGCTCAACGTGGCAGCAGCCTCAGCCGTAGCCTTTTGGCAACTGCGACGATAGCGCGGTCGCGACGGCTTCTTGTTGTTTCCATGAAAACAATTCTTTATTACGGTGGAAACAATTTCTTATTACGGTGGAAACAACTGGACATTACGGTGGAAACAATTTCTTATTACGGTGGAAATAGTCGGACATTACGGTGATAACAGTCAGACGTTGTCACCGCGTTAGTTTATGGTTTAGCTTAAACCACTACGTGATTCAGGCTAAATCACGCTCTGATTCAGCTTAAACCACAGTGCTGAAACCGCCATCGTCGCGTCCAGCTGTCGTCATGGCAGAGTCGAAGCGTCTCGGTTTTCACCCGTCGTTACGTGGAGCGGTAAAGGAAAAAGGCTCGATCTCACGACCAAGCCCTTTCGATAAAAAACTTATATAATAATACACGTATGGTTTCTCTGCAGTGCTCGCAGTGTGCCCTGGCTATGCCCGTTAGAGGGCCATACAGCCGTAGAGCCGTTTGCGGCGCACGAAGATGCGGCAGCCTTGCGCTTGCTGGCGGCAGCTCTTTCTACTCTTTTCCTATTGAGCTTCGGCGAGCTTACATCGAGCCCACTTCGGCAATAGACAACGCATAGGGCAGGTCTTCTGACTTCGCTCCCAAGTCAATCGCCTTCCCGACGCTCTCTGCAGTGAGAGCCGTCAGTGGCTTTGCTGCGTGATTGGCTTGATAGAAAGGAGCTTACAGCTGCGGGACAGTCGGGGATTTTCACCCTCGTTCCCTTTTAATCGCTGTTGCGCGAACCCTAACGAGTGCAAAGGTACGATGTTTTGACTAAACTGCCAAATTTTTTCCGCTATTATTACTCTTGTTTTTCATTTTCTCTCTCTTTCATGCAAAAAAGGCTCGCATCGGCGAGGATGCGAGCCCTTTATGTTTGTCGGCGGTGGCGATTACTTCACGAAGTACTTCTTGCCGTCCTTGATGATGATGCCCTTGGCGTTGTTCGATACGCGCTGTCCGGCAGCATTGTAGGTCTTGCCGTTGTGTGTCGTCGGCGTCATTACGCTCTCGATACCGTCTGCTATGGTAGCATTGCCCTGAAGAATGATGATTGGAGTCGGTGCTGTTACGCCACGACCCTGCACGTAGATGCGTGCTGCGCGGCCTGTGGTGCCGTCGGGCAATGCCTCTACGTTGAAGGTAAGCATAGTGTAGCCACCTGCGAAACAGTAGGTGACGCCCTGGCTCTCTTGCGACTCTATGCGGCTCGACTCGTCGAGGTTCTCTGCTTTGTCAAACGATACCCAGTCGGGCATATCGAGGAAAGTGTAGTTGTCCACCTCGGTGGTGCCGTCTGTCCAGTCGAATGCTGTGAGGAGAACAGCAGCTCCGATGTTTGTGTCTTCGGTAGAGCCCTCGGTTGAAATCTCCGTTCCGTCGGCGGAAACACGGAGAACGTTGAGGTTCGTATAGGCAGCGTTGCCCTCGTCGTCGTACAGTGTGTCGCAGACGGTAACGTTGTCGAAGAGTGCATCGAAGTTGATGTCGAGATAGATGCCGTTGTATGCCATGCTGTACTGATTACCGTCGAGTTCGAGAGCTATTCTTCCATAGCCGCAGTCGGCCAGTGCATTGTCTTCCTCAATAGGCTCTACGCCACGGAAGCCAATATCTACGCCATCGTTGTCGAGTCCAAGTATTTGCAGAACAAACGGACGGTCGATAGTGAACGGCACCACGGTGGGCTGTCCCAACTCGTCAAGTTCCTTCTGGGTGAAGTTGATGTTGTAAACACCAATCAAGCCGTATTGTCCCTGCTGTGTCGGTTCGCTCAGCATGGTGCACTCGTCGGCGGTAGCTGTCAGTATGGCGATGGTGTCGCCGAGTGTCGAGTCGTTCACCATCTCAATGACGAGGGCTTCGATGGTTGCGTCGGCGGCAAGAGGCTCACTGTGGGTGAGTACTGATGCGTGAAGTCCCTCTACATAGAGTGGAGACATCGGTGCGGGGAACCTTTGCACTACTCCGTATCCAGTATAGACGGTGCCCTGATATGTCAGAGTTCCGCTACCATAGAGGTAGTAGTTGTCGAAACTTCCAAGTCCGTAAGCGTCGGCAGTACGTGGGTTGGCGTACGACAGCGATGCGAGACTATCGATCAACAAACTTGATCCGCCGTACTCGGAAGTGAAGTATTCGCTCTCTTGTCCGATCGTGTAAGAGTTGGCGCCAATGGTCAGTTCGGGCACGCTATAGTTGAGCGGTCCGCGGCTTTCGCCGTAAATGTAGTAGTTGTAGCCACTGAAGTATCCCAAGTTGAAGTTGTAGTTTTCATCGATGCCACTTGTCATTACCTCGCCGCCGTATGTCCAAACAGAGTTCTCGGCTCCCGTTGACATATTGTTGAATACGAGGTCTTTGCCTGGTGCTATTGTCAGCATACTTCCGTAGTAGCTCATTCCCTCTTGGGTAACGCCTCTCCACAACGACCCTGTCGGGCGAGTGTAATAGACGCCGTTGGCTGCATCCTTGCGGGGTCTAACGGCTTTGCCCTGCATCAGTGCATTGCTGTCAACCTTCTTAATCATCTCTGAAGTCTTGGTAGCAAACATTGGCTTGCCCGACTTCGTGTCGATCGCCTGCGCGTTGCCAGCGGTGGCCAGCATCAGCGTAGCTGCTGTGAGTAAAAATGTTTTCTTCATAACTAACTATTTTAAGTTTTTATTCAGTATTATCCTTTTAAATGCTTATCGCGTTACAAGAGCGTGATGGTGAACCAAATCTTCGGGTTGCTCACCGATGTGAGTCTGAGCGTGCGCAGATAGAAGTTGGTCTCCGAGGCGCTGACGGTGAACTTCTGCGACAGTGTCATGATGAGCGTCTCGGTCTCTGGAACCACTGAGAGCACCGTGCCGGCTGTTCCCACGGGCGATAGGTAGGTGAACGTGGCACCCTCGGAGTCGTAGGCTTGGCTGAAAGCGAAGCGTATGGTGGACGATGTCTTTCCGGTGTATTGCATTGCGACGTTCATCGAGTCGGTGGTGGCGGGGCTCAGCTGCAGCCAGTTTAGCGTCAGCTTGCGCTCCTTCAGTCCGCTAACTGCGGCGTCGTAGATGGTCTTGAAGTCGTCTGACATGTCGGTGGCATCGAGCTTCCATTTCGACGTGCTCACGCCCATGTTCTCGGTGAAGAAGCGTAGTGGCGAGTCGCCCTCGATGTAGCATCGGCTGTCTTCCACGCTGACGAACTTGTCGTCTGCCGACTCGTATTTGAAGTCTTGGGCAGAGATGTCTCCCTTCGTTATGGCGTCGCGGAACCTCAAGTAGTAGTCGCCGCCTCTCATTGTGATGAGGAAAGGATTGAAGCTCTCGTCTATTATCGCGTTTCCATCGTAGGGATAGATGTTTGGGATGCCCTGGTTTGCATCGGCCATCTTATAGACGCTGTCGCCTATGTGCATCACGTCGAACGTTGGCGAGTTCGATGCGAACATCTTGTTCTGGAACGTGTTTATGTCGTCGAGATACTTTTCAAAATCTACGCTGTCCTGAAGCGGTGTCAACAGATTATAGGTGCCGCGCTTCTTTCCCTTTAGCATCATGTAGGAAGCGTCGTCGGGGGCATCCACTATCACGTACTCGTAGTCGCCGCCCATTCCCGTTCCTTTCTCGTTGTCGGCATTGTCGGACGTGCCAGTGAAGACGAGGTCTTCGGGGTTGGTAAACGCGTGGATGCAGGTGTTATAGGTGCTGAACGAGAGCACTGGGCCTTGGTCTGTGATGATGTCCCATACTGATGTGTCCTCGGCATAGTTGTTGTTCGAGAGCACGTTGCGCATGGCGGCCTTCACAGTATGGTCGTCGTTGAAGCGCATCAGTAGCAGATAGCCTGCTCCTTCTGGGTACTCCTTCACGTTTTGAGGGTAGAGCTGCATGGCCCAACCGTTGGGCGAAGCCATTAGTCGTGCGGAGTATGTTTCGCTGATGGCGTTGAGTCGTTCGGCTGCCGATAGGTCGAAGAGCGACTCTTCCTCGCCTGCGCACGAGCTCATTGCCATGGCTGCTCCGCAAAGGAGTGATAACGATAATATCTTGTTCATAGTCTTATTTCATCAATGATTTATACTGATTAACCTGTTCTACGAGCTGGTCCATGAGTGTCTGTCCGTCTGCCACTTCGTAGGTGAGGCGGTTGACAAGTCGTCCGTTCTTCATCATGAAGGTTCCGTCGGCGTTTGTTACGTACTGACGAGACTGGACTTCTTTGCGAAGGTCGTCGATGTTGGCGCCGAAGTATGTCTTCAGCCATTCGCGAACCATGTCGAGCTTCTTCATTATGACGGCCTGTCCGTCGATGCCGCTCTTGTGTAGCCACTGCACGTTGCCGTCTTCGTCGAGCGCCACTGTGTCGTCGGCGTTGCGTGCGCATACGCGTCGATAGATTTTATTCTCGCCGTTGTCTTGTGCCTTGTAGTATCCTATCGTGTCGAGATTGCAACCAGGGGATAGCAGTTTCTTGTATGCATTTTCGCTCTCAATATCGACTATTTCCCACTCGTAGCTCGCGCTGCTGAGCAGTGTGTTCCAGCTTAGTGAGTCGCGAGTGATATAGTTAGCAAGCACTTCCACCCAGTCTTCGCCCGTTGCGCTCGATGCGTATGGCGAGACGAAACCACGACCGGCAGCCACAGAGTCGGGCGTGTCGCTCCATCCCGAAGCATCGTATTGACCATTGGATATCACGTTGAAAGCCGTTGGGCGCAGGTGTGTCTGGTCGAGGATATGACCGAACTCGTGGTGCATCGTCTTGAAGAAGTATTCGTTCATCATGTCTATGTCTCCCTCATCGAGGTTGTTCACGTTGTAGAGCGATATCTTCAAGCCACCCTCTGCCACTCCGAGTGTCTCGGTGCCTTGGGATACGTTATACGACTTTGAGCCGATGACGTGGATGATGCGCGGTGAGTTTTCCTTGAGGAAAGTCTCGCCGGCGTGCATCTTATACACGTCGTACCATAGATATTTCGATAGCACTGCCAGCTTTACACAGTTGTCGTAAGGTGCTGGAGTGAAGTTCTTAGCCATGTCGCTCGACGATAGTCCCTTGTCTTCAGTCTTATAAAGAAACTGTACGTTGTATGGTTTTAGGAACTCTACTTTCACGAAAGTGTCGAGTGGGAAGGTGTATAGCGTTCGGTCGAGCGGGTGCTCGGTAGTGTCGAAGATGCTGTCGGTGAAGTTGTCGTCGGAGCATGACGTCAGTTGAACAGTTAACGCCCCTGCCATCAACATCATCAATATATTAAGTCTTAACTTCATATTCTCTATTTCATTTACGTTATCGTTCTCTTTAATTTGCTCGGAGCTCTTCGTCGGTTGGCATTGCCATAGCCGGACGGCTGCCTGCCGACACTTGCGAACGAGAGCTTTGCAGTCCTGCCGACATAGTCTCCCAGGGAACTTCTATTGCTCGGCGGCTGTCGTTGGCAGCGAGAGTGTATTCCACTGACTCCACGCTGACGGTGTGAGACATCTCCATTCCCCAGCGCTTCATGTCGAAGTAGCGTAATCCTTCTGCCACTGTTTCAAAGCGACGGAAATCGTTGACGCAGTTCATTAGATGGGTGGCTTCTTCGGGTATCACATACTGTGAGCTTACGTTTTGAGTTACGAAGTCCCATGAGCTGAAGCAGTTTGCGTTGCTTGCAATGGAATAGTAGCTTTTCAGTATCGTGGGCGTGAGTCGCTTGATGTATCCCGTCTCTACGTAGGCTTTGGTATCGGCCTCAGAGAAACTTTCGAGCGAGTTGTTCCAATAGGCCATAAGGTCTTCTTGCGCTCCGTCGTAGTTCTTCAGCATTATCTTAGCCTCGGCTCTTTCGAGCAACAGCTCGTTTGCGGTGAACGCACGAGTGATGATGTGAGGATAGCCAATGCCTGCTATCTTGTCGGTGTACTCGAATTCCTCTGCCACTTTGCAGGTGAAGAATCCGTAGTCGCTGCTGCTTGACGAGAAAATCATACCGCTGACAATGGCTATTGGCGTGCAGATGTAGCCCGACCACAGGCTTGAGCTGTGAATCATAAGGGCGTCGCGTGCTGCCGGTCCCGCCATCGAATAGCGATAGCCAAAGCATCGGCGCTGATAGAGAGAACCAGTGGTGAGCAACATAAGGTTATTGTTGCGGTCGGGGTGTTGCCATGCCTTTCCGTAATCACTTGAAGAGGCACAGTCGGCGAATACCGAGTAGTCCATCATCATGCTCTTCAGTGTTGCGTTGTCAGTGCCGAGCACTTGGTTTGCATGTTCTACGACCTTGTCCCATTGGCGTGTGTAGAGATAGAAGCGAGCAGCGAAGGCATGCGCGGCATTCACGTTGAAGTGCCACTTCGGAGCGGTGTAGTTCTCGTCGCTGACATCTTTGAGTCCCTCTTCCAAGTCGGCTTTAATCTTTTGATACGTGTCGTAAACGTTGCTACGGTCATAGTCAACATGAACAGTTGTCTCTGGTTCGGTTACGTATGGTATGCCTACGTCTTGCTTGCTCTGGGTCTCGTCTTTGTATGCTTGCGAGAAGATGTTGACAAGCATGAAGTGGCAGTAAGCCCTCAGCAGGAGCGCTTCTGCTCGTGCCGACTTCAGTTTTGAGCTCATAGTACCACCGTTCTCTTCCGTTAGATTCTCTATTGCTTCGAGAGCGAAGTTACAGTAGGCTATTGTATTGTAGTATCCGCTCCAAATCTGTCCAGGCGAGTCGTAGTCGCTATACTTAGCTGAGCTTGCGGCATCGTAGCGGAACAGTTCGTCGTCAGCACGGTTGTATGCCGAGTAGTTATAGTACGACAGTATCTGCTTGTCGTTCGGATTTGATGGCATGTGAGGCGCTTGGTTGTCTATCAAGTTATCGGTGTTAATCTCTGCCACCCACTGATAGTTGGCGTCGGGATAGGCTCCGATAAGCAACTGCACCACCTTGTCTTCGGTGTCTATTTCGGTACGTTCGTCGGGCAGATGGTCGAGGAAACTCTCGCTGCACCCGCTTAGCATTAGCGTGGCAGCGCCCAACGAAAGTGCTATATATCTGATGTCCATATTCTTTGTCTCCTTTCTTAAAGTCCTAATCTTACGGTAAATGTGAACTGCTTAGCCAGTGGCGATGCTACACCGCCAGCGTTGACATACTCTGGGTCTTGCCCATTGAGTTTCTTGTCTGCGTAGATCAAGAAGAGGTTTGTAGCGTCGAGCTTCAACGATGCGTTATTAAGACCGAGTTTGCTTATAACGTTTTTGCTGAAGTCGTAGGTGAGCGAGATGTCTTTCATGCGGATGAAGCCACCGTCGGCCACGCGTGCAGTGGAGTAGTTGTAGGCATTGTATGCGTAGGCCAGCTGCGTGTTGTTGTAGTATTGTCGGCGTGAGGCGATGGCGGGAATATCTGTGATGCTCTCGTCGCCAGGCGTAACCCAACGGTTCTTAAACTCTTTCGGCATGGCACTCATATCGCTGTAGTATGCAGAGAACACTGGGTCGAGTCTCACCTTGTTGCCGAAGGAGTAGGTGATGAAGATGTTCAGACGCCAGTTCTTCCACGACACTTGGTTGTTAAGACCACCAGTGGTAGTAGGCTCCGTAGGTCCTTCGTAAACCAAGAAGTCGAGGTTTGAGTATTCTTGGAAGTTAATGTCTGTGGTTGTTACCTCTCCGTCTTCGTTGATAATCTGCGGGATTCCTTCATCGTTGAGGCCGACGAAAGGAATAGAGAACAGTGAGCGGTGAGGATAGCCCTTACGGATGTTAGCGCCCGAATCATAGACAAGACTGATTACGTTTGCTTGTGAAAGCACGTCGGTAATCTTTGTCTTCGTGTATGAATAGGTGAAGTCGGTGGTCCACTGCCAGTCTTTTGTCTGTATGTTCTTAGTGGAGAGAGTGAACTCCATACCGTGTGAACGCATGGAAGCAACGTTGGCGAACTTGCGCACTTCGCCTCCAGCGCCTTGTGTGTTCACGTATCCCATCAGGTCGTAGTTATTGCGCCAGTAGAAGTCGCTCACGAGGTTGATGCGGTTGTTCAGGAATCCGAGGTCGATACCGAGGTTGAACTCTTTCTTCTTCTCGTAGGTAAGCTCGTCGTTTCCAAGTTGGTTCAGTCCGATGCCAGTCTCCTGTTGGTCGCCTTGCGGACGCCAAATCTGCATTGCCGAGAATATCGGGAGTGCATTGGAAGCAGCCATCTGGTCGCCCACGAGCGAATAGGAGAGACGGAGCGTTCCGTGTGATAGTGCATAGTTGTGAGCCTCCATCCAGCTCTTTAGCCACTCTTCTTCGTGTGCGTTCCACGATGCCGATATGTTCCAAGTAGGAAGCCAACGACTCTTGCGGCTCTTTCCGAGCATGTTGCTTCCGTCGTAGCGACCCGTTACGTTCATGGCGTAGCGGCCCTTGTACGAGTAGTTCACGTTGGCAAAGTAAGCCAAACGACGACTCCACGAGCGCGAGAATGTGGTCAGCGAAGTGCCTTCTTCCTTGGCTTGCTTATAGAACTCAGGCGTGATTGTTACTATTCGTGAGTTGTCATAGTCCACACCGTAGTCGCTGTGCATGCTTGATTCGTAGTCGGCGCGGTTAGCTTCCATACCCACTAAAGTATTGAAGATGTGGGTGTCGTTCCATATATGGTTATATTGAACAGTACCACGGAAGTCCAGTTGCTTCACTGAGTTGTCGTTGATAATATAGATACCGCCAGTCGGCATTACCGACATAGGAAGCGAGTTAGGTTCATCGGGGTCAGTGTAAAGGAAGGTGTTAGAGTACATCACGTTAGGGTTGTCAACACCTGCTCTGTAGGCCTCGGCTTGGTTTGAATTGTTCAGTACGTAGTGCTCACGAGTAGCCTTGTATGTACGATAAGAGCCGAGCAGATTTACTTCCAGTCCTAAGAATGGCTTATAGTTAAGCTCTCCCTGAAACTTTATGTCGTTCGTTTGAACCTTGATATAGTTATTGTCGAGCTCCGTGAAAATGTTGAATGGAGCATAGTTGCGTGTGTATGTTTCGTTGGGGTCAAGCGTACGCGATGTGTTCATTGCGTAGCTGAAAGGGTTGATGTCGAAGTTACGGTTCACCGAACCACTGACCACATCGACGTCGCGGTTGAGCGTTCCCGGTGCGTCTTGGTCGCGGTGGCTTGCATTGGTGCGCATCGTGATGGCCAGTTTCTTCGATAGGTTGTAGGTGGCGTTCATATTGGCCGTGTAGCGCTCCACCTTGCTGTCCTTATACCATCCTGGGTCTGTCAGCGCGGAGAGAGAGGCGTAGAGGTTAGCTCTGTCCGTACCGGAAGAGATGCTCACTGAGTTGTTCATCATGATGTTGTTATTGAACAAGAGGTCGAACCAGTCGGTGTTTCTGAACTCCGCCTGCTGCAAGTAGCTGTTCATTGCAGCCTCGGTGAAGGGCAATCCAAACTGTCCCGACGAAGAGTCGTACTGGTCCATCAGTGTGTACATCTTACCATAAAGTCCAGATGTCGAGCTGTTTGCGAGCGAAGAGAACTCAAGCCAACCCTTGGCTGCCATCTCTTTGTAGATGCCCATCTGCTCTTGCGAGTTCGAGATGTTATACTCGCTATAGTTTGGCTTCAGGCGATAGGTGAACTCGCCCGTATAGTTTATTGCGCTATGACCGGCGCGGCCTTTCTTCGTTGTTATGACAACGACACCTGCCATCGCGCGCGCGCCATATATAGAGGTAGCACTACCATCCTTTAGCACTTGGAAACTCTCGATGTCGTCAGCGTTAAGACCAGCTATGGCATTGGAAATAAGAGTTTCTGCGTCTCCCGACGATAAGTCGTCAGCAGAGACGTTGACTGCATCTTCCATGATAACGCCATCGACCACCCACAGTGGGCTTGACGAACCATAGATGGAGGTGGCTCCACGGACGCGTATCTTTGGCGCCGTACCGAAAGTACTCGAAACGTTCTGAACCGACACTCCGGCAGCACGTCCTTCCAGTGCTCGGCTCACGTCGGCAACACCGTCGAGCTTGGCTGTTTCGGCTGTAACCTTTGCTGTGGCACCCGTGAATAGACGTTTATCCATCTTTTGGATACCAGTTACCACCACTTCTTTCACTTGCTGCGTATTAGGGTGCAGCGTAATCTTCATGTTGGGCGCAGCTTTTAATGTTTGTGGTTGCATACCGAGGTAACTCACTGTAATCATGGCGTTTTTCTGCGATGTGGTGAGCGAGAACTTACCATCGACATTTGTAGCCGTGCCTTGTTTAGTTCCTTTTACCACTACCGAAGCGCCAATTACAGGCAGACCGTCTTCGCTGGAAATCACTGTTCCAGAGATTTTAGTCTGACCCACGGCTGAGCAGAGCACTACTACGAGCGCCATCAGCGTAAGAATTAGTTTTTTGGGCATATCGTTTATACTTCTTTTTACCAAAGTTTCACAATCATTGTGCAAAAGTACTAATAAAAATGCAATCTGCAATCATTTGAGATGAAAAAATGCCGATAAAGATGAAAAAAGATAAAATTCTTCCACATTTTGACGACCAATCACCCGATTGAACGTCAAAAGTGTTGTTAAAAAGAATTACGACAACCGCAACTGATAATAATCGTGAAAAAACTGAAGGTTCACCGTCGCGAAAAATCGCCGTCGCGACGGGCTGGGATTACCACCACCGTAATGTTTTCTTACTACGGTAATGATAATTCCTTATTACGGTAATGATAGTTTGTTACTACGGTAATGATAGTTCGTGGCTTCTATCCGCGCGACGATTTGCCAAGCCTATGTCCATCAATGCCTGCCACGCTCCGATGTTGTGGTTTAGGCTAAACCACGTTCTGATTTAAGCTGAACCACGCTTTGATTTAAGTTAAAACACGGTGCTGTCGTTAGGGTGAACAGTGCTGTTCGTCGTGAGGGTAGGGGGCTGCTATGGCGGTGTGGTGAGGTGGGAGTCGTCGTGCTCGTTCGCTACTTTCATCGTGCAAAATGTTTACGAGAGCGACGTTTGTCTATTTCTTTGGTTGTCATAAAATTAAGACTCCGCTGTTTTATCCTTTGTTCAAGGGTAAAACTGCGGAGTCTCTCACTAAAAGCATCGGGTCTTTCTTTCGGGAATAATGTCTTTTTCTTATCGAAGTATCAGTTTGCGATCTTTGATATAGATTCCTTTTTTCATCGAGTTCTTTTGTATCTGTCGCCCGCTTAGGTCGTAGATGGGAGTGGCGGCGTTCGTCTTTTCGGTCTCGCTGATGTCTGTCGTCGTGGTTCGTGCGAGGTTAAACTTATAGATGCTTCCGAGGTCGCCCACGCTGTTGCCGGAGTAGAAGTTAACCACCCACGAGAGGTCGGAGTAGTCGCTCTTTGCCGTTCCGCGGTTGTTCACGAGTCCGCCTGTGGTCTTGAATCCGTAGTAATCGTCGTAGCCACTCTTTACGAGTTGGTATTCTCCCTGTGCCGTAGTAGCGTATTGCAGGTAGGAATTGGTGGTGGTCGTCGTAGAGTTCCATCCGTTCATCATCGTTCCAGAGGCGTAGTCGGTGTTTTCGTGGTTGCCAGTCATCATTAGGAAATGCTCCGAGTCGGCGCCGGCAAGGAAGTAGAACTGCTGCTTGCGCGCTTCTTCGTCTTCGTAGAGCGAGCGTGCGCACTGTATGGCGTTGTATCCGTTGTGGGTTCCCAGAGTCCAGTAGTCGGGCGTTGCTCGGTGGTCTTCCACGGTGTAATAGTAGGTGGCAGCCGAAGTGCTCGTCTTGATTCCGGCAGAGCTAAGCGTTACCACGTCGCCTTTTGCAGGGGTGTATTGCGCTTCCGAGGGCCAAGGCACCAGTTCGCCCGTCGATTTCAGTGTGGGACGCTGGGCGTCGTAAGCCTTTAGCGAGTCGGTGAGCTCTTGCGAGAGGCTTGCTGTTACGTCGGGAAGGTCGTCCACGAGATTGTATAGCTCGCTGATGTCTTCGCGTATGTTGTATAGTCGTCGTTCTTGAGTCTCCCAGAAATAAATGAGGTGATAGTCGCCTTTTATGATTGCCGAGTAGCATCCGAATCCTTCGCTACGGTCTTTGCTCTCGCCCCAAATGTTGGGGAAGTGCCAGATGAACGCTCTGTCTGTGGATGTGGCTTCGCCCTTGATGATTGGCACGAAGCTCTTTCCGTCGATTGTCTGCGAGGTGGAGTAGTCGGTGATTCCCGCCATTTCAATGATTGACGGGAAGAAGTCTTCTATCATTACAGGGTTGTCGTTGGTTGTTCCGGCGGTGGTAACTCCGGGCCACCATACCATCATTGGCTCGCGAATGCCACCGAGATAGGCCGAGCCCTTGCCTCCGCGAAGAGGATACATCGGTGTTCGGCAGAAAGTACCCTGACGAACGCCCGACGTGGCTTGCCCTCCGTTGTCGCTCATAAATAGCACGATGGTGTTCTTTTGCACCTCCTCGGTCTGCTTTTCGAGAAACGATAGTAGTTCGCCGAGAGAATAGTCCATACCTTCTATCAGTGCGGCGTGGTTCTTCTCGCTTTGGTTGAGATAGTCGCCTATTAGCGAGTCGTAGTAGTTGTCGTAGTGGCTTACGAATCGCTCGTCCTTACTGTAAGGCACATGAATTGCGTAATGCGACATATATAAGTAGAACGGTTGTCCGTTGTCGATAGGAGACTGAAGAGCCTTTAGCGCCGCCTGCGTGAGTGCTTCGGTAAGGAATAGTCCTTGCTCGGCATACTCGTCGAGACCTTGAATGGTGTAGCTCGCGTTGGAATAGTTGTCTGCTGCGAGATAGCTGCCAGGACCGCCGGCTTCGTTTCCTGCTATGTTGACGTCGAATCCGAAAGCCTCTGGCGTGGCCCCAGAAGTAGTGGTGCGCGAGCCGAAGTGTGCCTTTCCGCAGTGTATGGTGTAGTATCCGTTGTCTTTCAGTATCTGCGGAAGACCGGTACACAGTGTGGTGTTGTCGAGGTCGCGAGCATTGGTGCAAGTGTCTGGTTGTATGCCGTTGTAGTTCCAGTCTGGTAAGTTTACGTAGTCGGAAGTCTTGTCGGTATTGGTATTGTACTTTAGTGTCCAGTTGGTAACACGGTGTCTGGCTGCGTTCATTCCGCTCATGAGCGAGCATCGTGAGGGCGACGATATGGCGCAGGCGTAGGCTTGGGTGAACTTCACTCCCTTGGCGGCGAGTGCGTCCATGTTAGGTGTTCTGTATCTTTCGTTCAGTGGATTACTCTCGTTCCAGAATGGTGTGGAGCATTCGTTCCAACCCATGTCGTCCACGAGGAATAGGATGATGTTAGGTTTTGTAGTCTGTGCCTGAGCCGCCATTGGTAGCGCTGTCAGGGCGAGGAAAGGTGATAGTTTCATATTCATTGTAGCTAATGCGTCGTTCGACGTCGGTTGTTATTCTCGGTTGTTACGGGGCTGATGTCAGTTCACCAGTTCCACTTTGTTGATGTCTTGTTCTTTGTCGCAATAGTGGCAACGCAGGATGCCGTGCTCTTTGTCAACTGTGGTGAAGAGTGTTTGCATCGGTTCGTTGTTGGTGATGCACTTGGGATTGTTGCATTTCACGATGCCGCGCAGTTCGTCGGGTGTCTCTACTGTCTTCTTCTCAACCACCTCGTAGTTGCGAATTATGTTGAGCACAATCTTTGGCGCCACTACTGATAGTCGCGAGATTTCCTCGTCGGAGAAGAATAGGTTTTCCACTTTTATGATGCCTTTCTTCCCTAATTTCTTTGAAGGAAGGTTGCAGCCAATCGTTACGGGCATGGCAATCTTGTCGAGCCCAAGCAGGCTTACCACGGCAAAAGTGCGGTCGGTGGGTATGTGGTCTATTACGGTGCCATTCTCTATCTTGGCGACAAGCATTTCTTTTTCCATATTATTATATGTTACGAGTTGCTTAACTCTGTTTTCTATGCGTTTCTTATCTCGTCGAGCGTTATGCCAAGCACGTCGCAGAATATGGCTTCCCTGGCGTAAAGACCGTTACGGGCTTGCTGAATGTAGTATGCGTGTGGGTTGGCATCAACGTCGTAGGCAATTTCGTTTACCCTGGGCAGAGGGTGTAGAATCCTCATGTTTGGCTTGGCGTTTCCCAGCATGTCGTTCTTCAGGATGTAGGTGTTCTTCACTCGCTCATACTCCATTAGGTCGGAGAAACGCTCCTTCTGCACTCGCGTCATGTAGATGATGTCGGCGTCGGCTATCACTTTCTCGTTGAAGGCAGTATGCTCCTGAAAGTTTATTCCGTTCTGTTTGCAGTATAGCTTATACTCTGCTGGCATGGCCAATTCCTTAGGCGCAACGAAGTGGAAGGTGGGGTTGAAGTGGCGCATCGCCATTAGTAGCGAGTGAACAGTTCTGCCGTATTTCAAGTCGCCCACGAGATAGATGTTCAGGTTTCGTAGTGTTCCTTGTGTCTGATGTATGGTGTAAAGGTCGAGCATGCACTGTGATGGATGTTGATGTGCACCGTCGCCAGCATTGATTACTGGTACTGGCGACACCTCGGCAGCATACTGGGCAGCTCCTTCGATGTAGTGTCGCATCACGATGATGTCGGCGTAGTTTGCCACCATTAGTATGGTGTCTTTCAGTGTCTCTCCTTTCGTTCCGCTTGTAACTTTAGGGTCGGCAAACCCTATCACCCTTGCTCCGAGTCGGTTTGCAGCCGTTTCAAAGCTGAGCCTTGTACGTGTGGAAGGCTCGAAGAAGAGCGTGGCCACCACTTTCCCTTTCAGTAGGTCTCTGTTAGGCTGCTTCTCAAACTCTTTCGTCATCTCTATCATGTAGAGAGTCTTTTCCTCGGTGAGGTCTTTGAATGTTACGAAATCGTGCTTGTCCATAAGTGCTATTGGCTGTTTTCGGGCAAAGTTACACATTTTTTTTGTTTCCCGTGCTTTATTTCCGAATAATTTTGTAATTTTGCAGAAAATTGTAGTAAAAAGCATGAGAAAGGTATTGATTAGAACTCTCTGGACTCTACTTATCGTCGGCGTATTAGGAGCAATAGTTTCTTTCGTCGCGATATCGGAGGGTTGGATTGGCTATATGCCCCCAGTGGCAGAACTGCAGAACCCCATTAACCGTTACGCAACGCAGGTTTATTCTGCCGACGGTAAGGTGATGGGAACGTGGAACTTCAACCGAGAGAATCGTATTCTTGTGGATTACTCACGACTGCCGTCGTCGCTCGTCAATGCCCTCGTGTCAACCGAGGACGTGCGATTCCATGAGCATTCCGGTATTGACTTTAAGGCTATCGGTCGTGCTATCATAAAGCGCGTCATTATGGGAAAGAAGAGTGCCGGTGGTGGTTCTACGATAACACAACAGTTGGCGAAGCAGCTCTATTCAGGCAAGGCTCACACTGTGATGGAGCGTGTCTTCCAGAAGCCAATAGAGTGGGTGATTGCCGTCAAGCTGGAGCGAAACTATACGAAGGACGAGATTATTGCCATGTATCTTAACCAATTCGACTTTCTCCACAATGCTGTTGGCATAAAGACAGCATCGAACACATATTTTAATAAGGAACCAAAAGACCTTACGATAGCAGAGTCGGCAACCCTCGTTGGTATGTGCAAAAACCCTGCTTACTATAACCCTGTGCGCAATCCGGAGCGATGCCGCGACCGTAGGAACGTGGTGCTTAGGCAGATGGTAAAGGCTGGCTATCTCACGGAAGCCGCCTACGATTCCATTTCCACCGAGGAAGTGAAGCTGAATTTCCACGTTGCCGACCACAGAGACGGCATAGCAGTCTATTTTCGCGACTATCTTCGTCGTTATCTCATGGCTAAGAAACCAGAGCGAGAGAACTATCCTTCTTGGAACTACATAAAGTTCTACGAAGACTCCATCAATTGGGAACAAGACCCACTGTTCGGGTGGTGCAACAAGAACTTCAAGAAGAACGGAGAACCTTATAATATATATGGTGACGGACTAAAAGTGTACACGACAATAGACTCCAGGATGCAAAGGTATGCAGAGGAAGCGTGCTACGACCATGTGGTTAAGTACCTGCAAGTGGAGTTCAATAAGGAGTTGAAGGGCAGACGAACGGCACCGTATAGTGGTGATCTTACTCCTGCTCAATACAAAAAAATATTGAACCGTTCCATATTCCAGAGCGAACGATACCGCGCACTCAAGCGAGCAGGTGCAACAGACGAGGAGATACACAACTCTTTCCGCACGCCTGTCGAGATGGCACTATTTACGTATCACGGAGTGGTTGACACCACGATGACGCCGCTCGACTCTATTCGCTACTACAAGTCGTTCCTGCGCTGTGGATTTATGAGTATGGATCCACACAACGGACAAGTAAAGGCATACGTAGGAGGACTCAACTTCACTCACTTTGCCTACGATATGTGTATGGACGGAAAACGACAGGTGGGTTCCACTATCAAGCCCTTCCTCTACTCGCTTGCTATGGAGAACGGATTCTCTCCGTGCGACGGAGCACCAAACGTTCAGCGTACTTATATGGTGGCAGGAAAACCGTGGACTCCAAGAAACGGTAGCCGAGCAAGATATGGCCAGACCGTCACTCTCAGTTGGGGATTAGCTCAGTCGAACAACTGGATTTCGGCATATCTGATGAGCAAGCTCAATCCTACTGCGTTTGTGAACCTGCTGAAAGAATACGGCATCAAGAATCCAAACATTCACCCCTCTATGGCTCTCTGTCTCGGACCGTGCGAAATATCGGTTGGCGAGATGGTAAGCGGATATACCGCCTTCGTAAATCACGGCATAAGATGCGCACCGCAGTTCGTTACGAGGATAGAAGACAACGATGGAAACGTTATTGCCGAGTTCCAACCACGACTGAACGAAGTGATAAGCGAGGAGAGTGCTAACAAGATGTTGTATATGCTGAAAGGAGTTGTTGACCATGGTACGGCTTCCCGACTACGCTTCAAGTTTAACATGAAGGGCGAGATAGCAGGAAAGACCGGTACTACCAACAACAACAGCGACGCATGGTTCGTAGGTATGACTCCCACGCTCGTAACGGGTTGTTGGGTAGGTGGCGACGACCGAGACATACACTTCGCTTCCATGAGAATGGGTCAAGGTGCCACGGTGTCGCTACCAATCTTCGCCTATTACATGAAGAAGTTGTACGATGACAAGCGCCTTCCTTACAACGACCAAGCGATATTCGACATTCCTTCCGATTGGAATCCGTGCGTTTACGACGGTCATCTTGAGGAGATGAACGATATCGAGGAAATCTATGAATAGTTCCGTCGGATAATCGAAACGGGCTGGTAAAGAAAAACTATTGTGGTTAATATAACTCATAAAAGTTATTGATTTAACAGATTATCGTTATTGATTTAATAGGCTATCGTTATTGATTTGACAAACTATCACAGTGATAATAAATTATTAGGAAAACTTAGTGATAAACTAAAAAATAGGAAATGAAAGCATTTGTATTCCCCGGACAAGGGGCACAGTTCGTAGGAATGGGAAAAGACCTCTACGAACAGAGCGAGTTGGCAAAGAAACTGTTCGACAAGGCCAACGAGATTCTTGGTTACTCAATCACCGACATAATGTTCGGAGGAACAGACGAGGAACTGAAACAAACTAAGGTTACGCAGCCAGCAGTATTCCTGCACAGTGTCGTTTCTGCGCTCTGCATGGGCGACGATTTTAAGCCTGCCATGACCGCAGGACACTCGCTCGGAGAGTTTTCGGCGCTCGTGGCAGCAGGTGCGCTCAGTTTTGAAGACGGACTCCGACTGGTGTACGCTCGTGCTATGGCTATGCAAAAGGCATGCGAAGCAGCACCGTCAACAATGGCTGCCATCATCGGACTGCCCGATGAAAAGATAGAGGAGATTTGCGCAGAAGTTAACGCGCCAGGCAAGGTTTGCGTGCCAGCAAACTATAACTGCCCAGGACAGCTCGTCATCAGTGGTAACGTGGAAGCTCTTGAAGAGGCTTGCGAGAAACTGAAGGCAGCAGGAGCAAAGCGCGCTCTCGTGCTCAAAGTGGGCGGTGCGTTCCACTCTCCGCTGATGCAGCCAGCAAAGGACGAGCTGCAGGCCGCAATAGAGAAGACTGAATTCAGCAAGCCTGTCTGCCCCGTTTATCAGAACGTTGATGGCAAGGCTCATACCGAACCAGAAGAGATAAAGGCTAATCTTATTGCACAGCTGACCAGTCCCGTAAGATGGACTGAGTGCGTGAAGAGCATGATTGCCGACGGTGCCGACGACTTCACAGAGTGCGGACCAGGCAAGGCTCTGCAGGGAATGATTGGCCGTATAGACCGCAACGTGGCTGCCCACGGCATAGAGTAAGCGATAGGAAGCAGTGGAGAAAGTCATCATATATCATATTTTTACGCGCCTCTACGCTAATCGGAACACAACGCGAAAGCCGTCGGGAACATTAGCCGAGAACGGTTGTGGAAAGATGAACGACTTCGACGACGAGACGCTAAAGCTGTTTCGCGACCGAGGCATCTCCCACGTCTGGTACACAGGACTACTGCGCCATGCCACTCAGACCGACTATTCCGACCATGGCATTCCTAAGAACCATCCCGCAATAGTAAAAGGAAAGGCTGGCTCGCCCTACGCAATCACCGACTACTACGACGTTGACCCCGACTTGGCAACCGACGTGGATAAGCGTATGAAGGAGTTTGATGCTCTCGTGAAACGCACCCACAAAGCTGGTCTGAAGATGATAATCGACTTCGTGCCAAACCATGTGGCCCGACAGTATCGCTCCATCTGCAAGCCGCGCGGGGTGAAAGACTTGGGAGCCAACGACGACCCTAACATGGGATTCTCGCCGCAAAACAACTTCTACTATTGCCCAGGATGCCAGTTCCAGCCCTACTTCGACCTCTATCATGGGGAATCGGAACCATACACCGAGATGCCGGCAAAGGCTACGGGCAACGACCACTTCGGCCCATGCCCAGGGCAGAACGATTGGTATGAGACCGTGAAGCTGAACTATGGTGTCGATTACTACGCCGGACGGGTAGGGCACTTCGACCCAATGCCCGATACTTGGAAGAAGATGACAGACATACTGCTCTTCTGGGCAAAGAGGGGCGTAGATGGTTTCCGTTGCGACATGGCTGAGATGGTGCCAGCTGAGTTTTGGCATCATGCCACGACCGAAGTGAAAAGCCGTTACCCAAACGTAGTCTTCATTGGCGAGGTTTACAACCCTGCAGAATACCGCAACTACATAGCCGCGGGCTTCGACTATCTCTACGACAAGGTTGGGATGTACGACACCATGCGCGCCGTTATGTGCGGACAGCGCAATGCGTCAGACATCACCGCGGCGTGGCAAGCCACAGACGACATACGCGACCACATGCTCTACTTCCTTGAAAACCACGACGAACAGCGCATAGCGTCCGACTTCTTCGCTGGCGATGCCCGCAAGGGAGTGCCTGCGTTGGTGGCAAGCGTACTGATGCAGCAGAATCCGTTTATGCTCTACGCCGGACAGGAGTATGGAGAACGTGGTATGGATAGCGAGGGTTTCAGCGGACACGACGGGAGAACCACCATCTTCGATTACTGGTGTGTCGATACGCTATGCCGTTCGCTCGAAGGCAAACTGACCGCGGAAGAGAAGCATCTCGCAACGCTCTATCAGCAAGTGTTGCGCATCGCACGCAAAGAAAAGGCTGTGAGCGACGGACAGTTCTTCGACCTTATGTACGTCAATCCGCAGAGTTATCGCTTCAATCCCAATAAGCAGTACGCGTTCCTGCGCAAGAGCGACAAAGAGATGCTGCTCGTGGTAGTGAACTTCGACGACGAGGCTGTGCATACGGACATACTAATTCCTGCCCACGCCTTCGACTTCCTGAAGATTGAGCAGAAGCGTTGCACCGCCACCGACCTATTGACGGGCGAGACCACTCGCGTGGAACTAATCCCCGACGGCTACGTCTCCATTGACATTCCAGCGCACGGGGCAAAGGTTCTGAAGATGAAATGCTAAGACTATGCTCGTCGAGCGGCAACACAACTGCCACTCGGCGAGCATTTTCTGTTTATGTAAATTCGGGCATCCGACGCTGATAAAGTAGCACTTGAAGCGCGGTCGAAACAGCAAACTTTCGTGGCAAGAAGTTGTGATTCAGCTTAAACCACATTCTGATTTAACCTAAATCAAGCTCTGCTTTAGCTTAAATCACGCCATCGCCACCACCGCAGGAGCATTGTTCTTCCGCCTAAACGAAAGTTTTTTACGGTAAGGACGAGAGATTTGATAAATCCAGATGCGCCCTGCATCTTCATGGTGAACAGGGTGAAGCAGAGCGACTTTACGACCTAAAAATAGTGGAAATACTCAAGAAAATTGATTAACAGAAATATGGAACAGGACGGATATTTACTTAACGAACACAACAAAGAGGAGTTTCCGCCAGCGCATACGGCTGAACACCTGCTTAACCAGACAATGATTCGTATCTTTGGATGTGAACGCTCTTATAATGCTCATATAGAGCGTAAAAAGAGCAAAATGAGTTTTCATCTCGACCATAAGCCTTCGCGACAAGAGGAGAAGGAGATTGAACGGCAGATGAATCAATTGATTGACGACGACCTTCCCGTAACGTTCGAGTTCGTGTCGCGCGACGACCTGCCCGAAGAAGTGTCAACAGACCGATTGCCCGACGACGCATCAGAGACCATACGTCTTGTCAGGATTGGCGACTACGACGTTTGCCCATGCATAGGGAAACACGTTCGCAGCACCTCGCAGATAGGGCGCTTCGTTATGCTTGGCACCAACTGGGACGAGATGGAGCATTCGTTTAGAGTACGCTTCAAAATCGTTTAACTATATAATGCAAGAAGCCCCCAAAAGTCATCGCTTTTGGGGGCTTTCGTTGTTATTAGTCTTTCTTGCCGCCTTCTATTGCATTTGCATGAATACTGGGAAGTGGTCGGAGTAGGTGAGGCCGCTTCTGTAGTATTGCGTAGCCTTCAGGCTTTTGTCTGCAAATATGTAGTCGATACGGAACATCTTCTTTCCTCCGCGGAAGGTGTACATAAATCCTTTTCCCGCTTCTCGGAAACCATCGTTGAGGTCGCCTTTCACTGTTTTATATACGTATGAGTAAGGCACATCGTTGAGGTCGCCCGCTATCACCGTGGGATTTGGCGAAGCGTCTCGCTCTTTTGCCACGGCTTCAGCCTGCTCTGCGCGTGTAATCATTCCGAGCGTATAGTTGTTATATACGGCTCGAAGCAAGGCATTGCGCTCAACGTTTCCTCCTCGTTTCTCTATCTTTCCCGCTTTGTGTAGTGCGCTGTTGAAACCAGTAGTCTCAAGGTGAGCATTGAACACCCTGACGGTCTTTCCGTTCACCTTTATGTCGGCCCACATAAAACTGTTGTTGCCCTCGAATGGGAAGTTCTTGCTGTCGGCAATGGGGTATTTGCTGAAGATGGCCATGTCGCGGTTGCCCGTTGCCATATAAGGGAAGTATTCCTTTAAAGTCTTCGAGTTGTCTTGCTCGCCACTCTCACCAATATATTCTTGTATGCAGAAAACGTCAACTCCTTGTTTCTTCATTTCGGCAAGAACGTCTTGGGCGATGAATCCTGAAACGTCGTGATTGAAGTGCGCAACATTATAGGAGCAAACCTTTAGCGTCGAGGTGTTTGTTGCGTCCGACCCTCCTCCAAACAATCCGAACTGATAGATGGTTCCGATGTATGGTATGCAAGCGAGCAATGATATGGCGGGAAGTGCGAGGAACACCCAGTTGCGGCGAATAATCCAATAGATGAGAATGATGATGTTGACTACTATTAGAATAGGTAACACATAGACGAGCATTGCGCTTGAAGTGTTGCCTACTGGCGACACGTTTCCTCCAAAGATACCTGCGAATGTTGCGATGGCTACGATGATGGATACCACCAGCATCATGAAGGAGAAGTACTTAACAACAGCGAGCTTTCCCATAGGTTATTTCTTGATGTATTTTTCTACTGTTTCAATAAGCTCGTTCACTTTGAATGGCTTGGCGAGAAAGAAGTCGCAACCAGCGTTCATGGCTTCCTTTATGTTTTCGGGAAAAGCGTATGCGCTCAGTGCTACGATGCTGGTGTCAGGGTTGACTTCCTTGATGATTTTCATAGAGTCGAGACCGTTAAGGTCGGGCATTCTGATGTCCATTAGTATCAAGTCTGGGTGATGCTCCTCGTTCATTGTTACGCACTCAATACCGTTCTTTGCGTGAAGCAGGTTATAGCTGTTTTCGAGAACTATGCGTACCAGTTCGTAGTTACTCTCCTCGTCTTCTGCCACGAGTACGGTTTTCTTGTTGGGTCCACCCTGCTCCTTTAGTTTGTCGCGTATGGAAATAGTGCGTTGCAATCCATTAGTTGGGTCGGTTACTCCCACCGTACCCTCGAATGGCATGTGGAATCGGAATGTGGTTCCTTCGCCTACTTTAGACTCTACTGATATCTCTCCTCCCATCTTCTCAACGATGATTTTGCAGAGTGGCAGTCCGAGTCCGAATCCTTTTTGTTCCTCTGCGTCTTTCGACTTATAAGCGTCGAAGATGGAACCGATGAACTCTGGACTGATGCCAGAACCAGTGTCGGAGACGTAGAAATCAATGATTCCAGAGTCTTGGTTTAGTGAATATCCGTAGGTGATTTTTCCCTTGGGCGTGTGTTTTAGAGCGTTGCTGATAAGGTTTGAGAATACTTGCGTCAGTCTGTTGGCATCGGTTCTCATCGTTAGCTTCTCTTCCGGCTCGGTGTATTCCATCGTTACGGTGTCGGGAGTACGGAAGCGGAACACTTGCTTGATGCTGTTGCAGAGTTGGTGCAAGTCGGTTGGTTCTTTCTTTATCGTTATCTCGCCAGCCTCTACTCTCGATAGGTCGAGAATCTCGTTTACGAGCGAGAGAAGTCGCGCATTGTTGCTTTCTACGATTTCGAGGTACTTCATTCGCTCGTCGTAGTCGTCGGTTTCTGCTATTACCTGTACGAATCCTCCGATAGCGTTCAGTGGCGTTCTTATCTCATGACTCATATTGGCAAGGAAGAGCGACTTCATTTGGCTTGCCTTTTCAGCCTTCTTAGCCTCTTCTTCTGTCTGCCTTAGTCTTTCGTTAGCCACTTCCAGTTCGTGGGTAACTTGCTCCAGCTTGCTGTTAGTTTCAGCGAGCTTTCTTGATAGCAATTCGTTCTCGTCGGTCATAACTTCGTATTTGTTTTATAAACCTTTCAAAGTGCAAAGATAGGAAAAAACTTTGAGACACAATCACTTTTTTGCGAAAAAAGGTGTTTCTTTGCTGTTTTTTATGCGTTTACCCCCGTTTTGCCTTCTCCCAGGCACCATTGTTCTTATGTTTGCTTAGGTAGCTGATGCCTCTGAAGACGTTAAGGTTCATGAAAAGGAAATAGTAAGCCACGTAGAGCAACTTGTTCTTTCTTCCTTGTCGGCTGAGCCACCATCCGCCAAGAGCGGCAGCGTAGAACAGGGCTTGCAGTATGAGAATGACTGTGTAGATGCATCCTCGTCCGGCAATGACGAGGGCGATGTTAAGCGGAATGAGGGCGAGCAGGGCGAATGGCGTTATGCTCCATCGCAGCACTCGATGGGAGATGTATTGGAACGTTGCGGTAGCGTGGCGGAATGGGTTTAGCAGCGGTGTCAGTCGGGCGATACTTTGCAGTCCGCCAGCGCAGATACGACGTTTGCGCTTTGCCTCTTCTTCCATGTTGGCCGAACCATACTCCATAGCGTAGGCTTCAGGCGTGTAAGCGATTTTGTACCCTTGGTCTACGAGACGCATAGACATAATGAAGTCGTCGAGCAGCGTATCTTTTGGCATCTCCGTGTATAGTCGGGTTCTAATGGCAAAGAGCTCGCCAGCGGCTCCCATGGTGGAACATAGTTCGCTGTCCCACCGTTTTAGTGTGCTCTCATACTTCCAGTATAGTCCTTCGCCCTTGGCTGCTGTCTCTCCTTCAGTACGGGCGCAAACTCGTTTTTCGCCTGAAACGCATCCCACCTTTGGGTCTATGAATGCTCGTGCAATCTCCCTGATTGCCTGGTCGTTTAGCATTGTGTTTGCATCAGTGAAGGCAACGAGCAGCGTCTTCACGGTCTTAATGCCGTGGTTCAGTGCGGCTGTCTTTCCCTCGCGTTCGGGCTTGAAGACTATTTCCACTTCGGGATAGTTGGCCAACTTATCGTTTGTTCCGTCGCTGCTTCCGTCGGTAACCCATACTATTCGCAGTTTGTCTTTCGGATAGTCAAGGGCGCGGCAGTTCTCCATTTTCTCGTCAACCACCAGCTCCTCGTTGTATGCGCATATCATGAGAGTGATGTCGGGCAGGAGTTCGTCGGGCGGAAGTTTGGCTTCTTCGGGCTTTCCCTTTGTTAACCTCTTTATCTTGACAAGGAGCCAAAGCACCATGCCGTAGCCTATGTATGTGTAGAACACAATGAATAGACATATCCAGAATATGATTGTAATCGCTGTCATAACTTGTTGATGTTAGTGATACGTAGGTCGAATTTTCGTTGTCGGACGAGCCGATGTTTATTATTAAATAGGTATAGGTCTTTAGTGTTAACGTTTTATTAAAACAGAGAGAGACGGTTTCACTCGGAAAACCGTCTCTCTTGTACGCCCGCAGGGGGTCGAACCCTGGACCCTCTGATTAAGAGTCAGATGCTCTACCAACTGAGCTACGAGCGCCTCTTAATCGCAATCGAATGGGTTGTTTCCGAATTGCGAGTGCAAAGGTACGGTCTTTTTAGGAAACTACCAAACTTTTTCTTCACTTTTTTCATCTTGACGCTAAAAAAAGTCTTTTTCTTGACTATTACGGTGAGAAAATAGATGGAAAATCACTCCTTTTCTATCTTTCGGAGCAGATAAGGCGGTATGTAGGTGGTGCAGGCGGCAGCCACTCCCTCTATTAGCACTACAACGCAACGGTGTTTCAACGGTCGGCTGTAGTATCCTCGCACTCCTTTGAACGGTCCGTCTATTACTTCCACGTAGTCGCCTTGCTTTAGTTTCTCTATTTTGCTTTGGTCTATCAGCGTGCTGTATTCGTTTCGGCAGACGTTGATGAAGTCTTGCATCGTGTGTTCTGGTATGACAATGGGGCGGTTCACTTCCACCGTATCCATCTTCCAACGGAATGGCGTTCCCATTTCTTGCAGCGTAACCTTATGGTCGCGTAGCAGTCCGTAGTTCGACCGCACGAAGAGCAAGTCGTGGATTAGTGGTACTTCCACTTCGACGGGCTTTCCGTCTTTCTCTCTGTATATGGAGTGCATAGGCACGTAACATTCGATGCCTTTCGCCTCGAAGTATCTTTTTAGTTTCAATTCGCGCTGGTAAGAAGAACCGAGGGCGAACCATTGCACTTTGTCGATGTCGATGTTCATTCTCTGTTGTGAGTTTTTTGTTTAGTGTGGGTGATTGTGAAGAGTCGTATTGTCTCGACTATTTCTTTATGACGAGATATCTTATGTCATATACTATTTTCCAGAACATATCCGACGGACTCTTTAGGTTTCTTATGGCGTCGGTTGGGAATATGCGTGCCAGACGAACCGTCTCGGAGAGGTTGTTGACCACTCCTTGCACCTTGCTTACGAAATAGTTGCTCGACCTTTGGGTGTGAGCATGGTTCTTGCCGAAGTTGCCCCCGCTCACTATTTCTGCCATCACTTGCGATGCTTTCTTGCTTGCACGGTCGTCGTAGAACGGCATCTCTTCGCGTGGCAGTCCGAGCGTGTTTACTGCTATGTAGGCAAAAACGCGCCAAGAATGGAGAAGTCCCATCCTATAGAGCGTTCGGCGCAGCTCTTCTGTGTTGATGCGTCCGTGATAGTTGTGCAGGCAGACCACCCAGTCGCATATTTGCCTGAAGCCTACGCCTTCGTGGGTGAAGTGGTGGAACATGTGATAATATTCGTAAACCACGTTGAACATCTCGCTTGGAAGATTTATTCCGTCTCTTTCGCGACAAGTTCGGTCGAGCTCGGAGCAGAACCATTTGTTCTGTCGTCGTCCGAAAATGAAGAAGTGGGCGTTGGTTGGCGTGCGGTGGATTTCCACCTGTATCCCTCCATCTTTATAATATATGTGCTTGCGGCTCTCGTTTGCTTCGGTTACGGGCTTCGACTCCATATACCGTCGAGCTTCGTCCATCTGGTGCGAGCCAACAAAGATGTCGATATCGCCTGACACTCTGTGTTCGGGATGCAGATATTCAAGAGCTATGCCCTGACCTTTCATCAGTATGCCGCGAATGCCATGCTCTCGCAGTTCTCCGAAGATTTCATCTACCTTCTTGTCAACTATTCCGTTCTGTTTCTCTATCTGATATACCTCTGTTACGATGTCGAAAGTCTGGTTCTCGTCTGGCTTCAGTTGCGTGGGGAGTATTGGCAGTGCGTCTCCTATCAGACCCGTTACGGCCTGTTCGCGAGCCATCAGTTGTATGGCGTCCCATTCGCGCTCCGATATCTCTGGCGCATTGTCGGGCAGCTTTCCCCACAGTCCCGTCTTCAAGACGAAGAGAAACTTAGGCAACACTTCACTCCTTGTCAAGCGACTCATATTTGGAATGCTTGCTTTTGTATTCAGGCACTATTCGTTTCATCATCGCAACGGTCTGCATGTCGTCGCAGCCGTAGCTGACGCTCACCAGTTCTCTCATCTGTTGTGCCACTTCGCCGTAGTCGTATTCGCGCACTGTTGCGATGCGAATCTTGCTGTTGAACGTCGGTTTTGTGGTCTCCGCCTCGTTGAGCACTTCTTCGTAGAGCTTCTCTCCGTCGCGCAGTCCTGTGTATTCTATTTCCACATTCTTGGCACCGCTAAGCATAATCATGCGCCTTGCTAAATCGGCTATTCGTACTGGCTTGCCCATATCGAAGACGTAGATTTCTCCTCCGTTGCCGAGAGTGCCGGCTTCGAGTACCAGTTTGCATGCTTCAGGAATGAGCATGAAGTATCTGATTATGCTTGGGTCGGTTACTGTAACAGGTCCTCCGTTTTTTATCTGCTCCTTGAAAAGAGGTATTACCGAGCCGTTGGAGCCGAGCACGTTGCCAAAGCGTGTGGTTACGAATTGCGTGTGTCCTTCCACCTTCTTCTCCTTGATGGCCTTGTCGAGCGACTGCACATAGATTTCGCAGAGACGCTTCGAGCATCCCATCACGTTGGTAGGGTTGACGGCCTTGTCCGTTGATATCATCACAAACTTATCGACGTCATATTTCACTGCGAGGTCGGCCAGAATCATCGTTCCCTCTACGTTGTTCTGAATGCTCTCGCAGGGGTTGTCTTCCATCATCGGCACGTGCTTGTAGGCTGCGGCATGAAACACGTAGTCGGGCTTATGCTCACGGAATATTTCCTCCATCCGCTCGCGTCGGCAAATGCTTGTTACGATGGTTTGACACTTGATGTCGGGGAACGTCTTAGCCATTTGCAGCCGTAGGTCGTGCTGTGGTGTCTCGGCTTGGTCGATGAGCGTCATTTCTTCTGGGGCGAATTCAGCCACTTGGCGCACTATCTCGCTTCCGATGCTTCCTGCCGAGCCAGTGATGAGCACGCGCTTTCCGTGGAGCAACTCTCGCAATGCGCTCATGTCAATCTCTATCTCGTCGCGCGGAAGCAAGTCCTCAATCTCTATCTCGCGTAGTTCGCCCATCATGGCGTTTCCCTTGCCGTCCCATTCGGTGGCGGTGTTGGTCAGATAGATGCTCACTCCTGCGTTCATCAGCCTATCCACCAAATCCGTGTTTGCCACGAACTCTTCTCGCTTCAGCGGCGATACGAGCAACGTCTTCACGCGGTGCTCCTCCATCTGTTCCAGCATGTGTTCGTCGGCAGGAATCACTCCTACGCCCATCAAGAACTTATGGTTCATATCCTCTTCGTCGGTGATGAAACCTTGCAGCGAGAAGCGTTTTGGCGTTTCGTTCTTTATGCTCTTTGCCAGTCCGATGCCCCCTTCTCTCACGCCATATATGAATACGCGTTTCGTTACGTCGGTGCGCATAGAGTCGAACAGGCTCTTCACCATCACCCTGACACCCGCCATGAGCAGTGTGGCGATGATGAAAGTGAAGAATAGCTCTCGCATTCGGATTGGCTCGAAATAGTTGTCGAAGTGGAAGAACATCCTAAGAATGCCAATGATGCAGATAGCGATGAAGTTCGCGGCTGCTATGCGGCAAATGTCGCTGAACGACGAGTATCGCAGCACGCCATAGTAGGTTCGCATCAGTCGGAAGCCGATGAGATAGAACACCAGATAGAAGCAGAGCGTGCCAAGCAGAGGCCAGAAGTGGTTGGCAAAGCGTATGCCGCTCGTGTCTATATAGTAGCAGAACAGACCAGAAGCGAGGACTATAAGGCAATCCATCACCAGGATATACCAATAGGGTAGGGCTCGCTTGGTGAAATACCAGTTAACGAGTTTATCAAACGGTTTCATGCTTATGTTGCATTTTTAGCGTAGCTTCGTGCAGACGATAGTATCGCCGCATGAAAATAAGGTAGGCCAAAGCCAGTATGAGAGTGATTACGACGAACGTGCCGTAGCCTGGAAGTGCGACGTAAACCGCGCAGGCCGTCGCTTGCATCGCCATGTAAATCAGTGAAACCACTACGTGTGGCATCTTCAACTCGTTAGCCATCAGTTGAAAGGCGTGCTTGCGATGAGGCTTCGACAACTCTTCGCCCAACTGAATGCGGTGGATGATAGTCATCACGCCATCGACGCCATAGACCACCAAGAACGTTAGCCAGGCGATGCTGTTAGTGTGGATGCAGAGTCGGCCAATGATGAAAACGATGATGAACGCCATCGACACCGAGCCGACATCGCCTGCGAAACAGCGGGCGTGGGTGCGGAAGTTGAAGAAACAAAATACCAGTGCGGCTATCGTTGCGACATAGATGAGATGTTGGTCTATGAATCCTGGCACCACACTATGGTTGACGTAGGCCAATGCCACAAGCACCACGAGCGAATAGCCCCCCGTTATTCCGTTGATGCCATCCATGAAGTTGTAAACGTTTGTTATGCCCGCGGCAATGAAGATAAACACTGGTATGAGCCACCAAGCACTCGTCGAAATGCCTAAGTCGAGGCTCATTAGCAGCATGGCAAGCAATTGCATCGTAAGGCGGAGCTTGGGCGAAAGACTTTTCACGTCGTCGATGAAACTTACGACCGATACTAATGTCAGTCCTGCAAAGAAGCACGGATAGAAACATCCTGAGTGTAGGAAATAGACAAGTGCACCGAAGTAGAAGATTACTCCCCCGCCGCGCAGGGTTATTTGTCGGTGTGAGCTCCGCTCGTTAGGGCGGTCGATAATGTTGAAATGGTCGGCTATTCGGAAGTAAATCAACTCAAGTGCGACCAATAGAATAAGTATGAAAAGATATATCATTCGATAACGAAATTTTCTATTACGGGGGTGGGCTTCCATCCGAGTTGCTGTTTTGCCTTCTCGTTGCAGAAGGTGAGCGACTCTGTTATCTTCTTCAGACGCAGTGAATTGATGGGTGCTTTCTTGCCAATACAGTCGCCCGCCTTTGCCATCACCCAAGCCATCCAATATGGAATGTTCGGTGGCGTGCGCTTACCAAGCTGACGGGCTATCAGTGTCTCCAGTTCTCGAAAGGTGGGTTGCTCGTCGTCGCAGACATTGAACGTGCCGCCACGCTCGGCAAGCAACGGTATCAGTTCGGCAATGTCTTCAGCCATCAATACACTCTTTCTTGCCCTTCCGCCGGCGATGCTCAGATAGCGGCCTGTCTTTATTCCCTTAATCATGCTGCCGAGATTGCCCGGTGGGTTCTTGCCGGCAAGCAACGAAGGACGAATGATGCCGAGGCGAACGCCATGCGCGTTGCACCATTCCGTGAGAAACTCCTCGGCTTGGCGCTTGCTCATCGCGTAGGGTGTAGTGCCGTTGAGTGGTGCTTCTTCGGTGATGTTTTCGCCAAAGTCGAGCCCATACACCGCCACGGTGCTGACGAAAATCAGTGCTTGCGGCACACCAGACTGCTCAAGAGCCTTGCATAGATTCTTGGTTCCGTCGAGGTTCACGGCAAAGAACTGCTGCTCTTCCTCACGGGTGCGTGGCACTACGTGGGCTTTGCCTGCCGCATGGAGCACTACGTCGAACGGCTCGTCGAGGCGGGGCACGTCGGAGGCCATGTTGACAACGTAGTCGTTCTGCCGTTCCAGTCCTACCGTCTTCACGTCGTATTTCGTCTTCAGCTTCGGCAAGACGTTGCGTCCGAGAAACCCCGAAGCTCCGGTAAATAGCAACTTTTTCATTGTTCAGATAATGATTTTAGAGAACTTTTCGAGTATTGCCTCTTCCGAATATTTGCTTTCGGCAAGTTCTCTCGCCTTGAGTCCACGCCTTGAAAACGACTGCTTGTCCGAGAGGCTTAGGCCGTGGAGCCACTCTTTCAGTTCGGTGCCGAAAGAGTCGAACACGTATCCGCATCCACTCTCCTCGGTCATCAGTGCTATTTCGCTCGTCCTGTCGCCGATGTAGAGCAGTGGCTTTCCTGCCGCCATGATGTTGTACGATTTCGACGGTACGCCCAGTCCAAGCATTCCATCGGTCAACGATACGAGCGCAATGTCGCACGTGTTCAAGATGCGTTCCTGCTCGTCGCGATGATAGCTTCCGTGAAACTCTATCTGCTTGCAACCGCTCTCTCTCACCTTTTCCTCCAGTCTTTTGCGCGACGCTCCGTCTCCCCAGATGCTAAGTCGGAGAAGCTGATTGTCGGCTGCGATGAATGTGTCGATGAATTCGTCAAGTCCTTGCACTCGGCCAACGTTGCCGGCATATTGTATCTCTATCACGCCGTTGTCGTCGCGCCGTTGTGGGTGTATGGCGTCAGTGTCGGCCCAGTTTTCCACCACCACCACCTCTGTATCGTGTTTGTTCTCTCCGAGTTTCTCTTTTACCTTTTTCTGCATGTCGCGCCCTATGGTGATAAGCACGTCGGCAGAGCCGTAGGCTTTCCTAAACAGGCGAAGAAGCAGTCTGTATGTTATCGAGCGCTCCGATTTGAGCACGCCTGCCGGTATGGTGTTTTCGGGAAAAACGTCGTGAACCAGTACGAACAGCTTGTTCTTTTTCCACCGTTTCACCATCGCGGCAAGCATCATCAGTGGCGCTGGATTGGTAACAATCAGTATGTTGTCGCCACGATGGATGCGTCGAAGCAGTGCCACCGTCATCTTCACGCTCAATACTATCTGTCGGAGAAGTCGGCTTGTGAGTCGGTTTTTGTTCAGCTTGAAAGCCGACTGACGCAATATCGTGATTCGCTCGTCGGGCGCAAAGCTCGCGTCGGGCTTAATCTCGCGCGTGGAGTCGTATTGCTCTGGCCCGCAGATAACTCCCACCTCGGCATCCTTGACGAGGCGGTTGGCCACCTTTGCCAATATGTAAGATGTGGAAGTCTCTTCGGGATAGAAGAGCTCGGTTACAATCCAGATGCGCTTCATCGGTGCTATTGCTTGCGCCAAACCATGCGGTTGACGATGCCTGTGTACGACTGTATTATCTTCACCACTTTCGTCGAAACGTTCTCGTCGGTGTATGTCGGCACGGGCAGACCGTAGTCGCCGCGACGGTTCATCTCTACTGCCGTCTCGACAGCCTGCAATAGTGAACGTTCGTCGATGCCCGCAATGATGAAGCATCCCTTGTCTATGGCTTCGGGTCGTTCCGTCGATGTTCGTATGCATACGGCAGGGAACGGATGGCCTACGGAGGTGAAGAACGAACTCTCTTCGGGCAGTGTTCCGCTGTCGCTGACCACGGCAAAAGCATTCATTTGTAGGCAGTTGTAGTCGTGGAATCCTAATGGCTCGTGCTGAATAACGCGGTGGTCGAGCTTGAATCCGCTTGATTCAAGACGCTTGCGCGACCGTGGGTGGCAACTGTAAAGGACGGGCATCTCGTAGCGTTCAGCCATGCTATTGATTGCCGTAAATAGCGACGTGAAGTTTTTCTCGGTGTCGATGTTTTCTTCGCGGTGCGCCGAGAGCAGTATGTATCGCCCTTTTTCCAGCGAGAGACGCTGGTGGATGTCGCTCGCTTCGATGGCAGCGAGGTTTTGGTGTAGCACTTCGGCCATGGGAGAACCAGTAACGTATGTGCGTTCCTTAGGCAGTCCACAGTCGGCCAAGTACGAGCGTGCCTGCTCGGAATAAGCCATGTTGACATCACTTATTATGTCAACAATGCGACGGTTCGTCTCTTCGGGCAGACACTCGTCCTTGCAGCGATTGCCAGCCTCCATGTGGAAAATGGGGATGTGCAGTCGTTTTGCCCCGATGACGGAGAGGCAAGAGTTTGTGTCGCCAAGCACGAGCACGGCGTCGGGTCGCGTCTCCACCATCAGCTTATAACTGCGGTCGATTATGTTTCCCATCGTAGCGCCGAGGTCGTCGCCTACTGCGTTCATATAAACGTCGGGGTCGTCAAGGTGTAAATCCCTAAAGAATATGCCGTTAAGATTATAATCGTAGTTTTGTCCCGTGTGGGCAAGCAATGTGTCGAAGTACTGTCGGCATTTGTTGATGACAGCGGCAAGACGGATTATTTCGGGCCTCGTGCCGACGATAATCAGCAGTTTCAGTTTGCCGTTATTCTTGAAGTTAGTCATAGTCTCTATTTCGTTTAAATGGTCTTTAAATTAAATCATGCCGTGATTCAGCCTAAATTGCTGTTTGATTCAGCTTGAATTGCCGTGATAACATCACCGTAATAACTTGTTAACACCACCGTGATAATTTGTTATTATCACCGTAATAACAAACTATTACGGTAGTAATAATAAATGCGTGTGGTTGAGATAGTTATTGCGGGTTATACTTCCTCGGCATAGGTGTCGGGGTGATTCGGGTCGAACGCCTCGTTAGCCCACATCACCGTTACTAACTTTTCCGTTTCAGAGAGGTTGATGATGTTGTGTGTGAAGCCTGGTAGCATGTGTACAGCCTCGATGTGGTCGCCGCTCACTTCAAACTCGCGCATCTCGTCGCTCCCTACTCGTCGTTCCTGAATGAGAGCGTGGCCAGAGACCACGATGAAGAATTCCCACTTTGAGTGATGCCAGTGTTGCCCCTTAGTTACGCCTGGATTGCTGATGTTTACGCTCACCTGCCCGCAGTTGGCCGACTTCAGCAGTTCGGTGAACGAGCCGCGCTCGTCGCTCTTCATCGTTAGCGGAAAGGCGGTCTTTCGCACTGGCAGGTAAGAGAGATAGGTGGAATAGAGTTTCTTTGCGAGCGAGCCGTTCGGTATCTCTGGCATCACGAGCGTCTGCGGCTGGTGGGCAAACGATTCAATCATCGCGACAATCTCGCCGAGCGTAGCGCGGTGTGTGATTGTAGCCTTGTAATAGTTGCCCTCTCGGTGCTCTTTGCCTTCGAGTGCGTCGAGCATCTCTGTTACGAGGTCGTCGATGTAGAGCAATTCGAGTTCAGTCGTGGGGTCGTTTACTGTTATCGGTAGGTCGTTGGCAATGTTGTGGCAGAATGTCGCCACTGCCGAATTGTAGTTGGGACGGCACCATTTTCCAAAGATATTAGGAAAACGATAGACCAACACTCGCGCGCCCGTCTCCTCGCCGTATTTGAAGAACAACTCTTCGCCGGCCAGCTTGCTCTTGCCGTAGGCACTGCCCGCAAAGCGACCTTCGAGCGACGCTTGTATCGACGAAGAGAGCATGACGGGACAACGGTTCTCGTGCTTTTTCAGCGTTTCGAGCAGTGTTGATGCGAAACCGAAGTTACCGTCCATAAACTCTGTCTCCTGCTTCGGACGGTTCACCCCTGCAAAGTTTAATACGAAATCAGCCTTGTCGCAATATTCGTCGAGCGCCTCGGCAGGCGTGTCGATGTCGTATTCTAAGATTTCATCGACGTGGAGGTTGGGGCGCGTTCTGTCCTTTCCCTCCTTTATATTATATAAGGTATAGCAAACATTTCGCCCGATGAAGCCTTTGGCCCCAGTTACAAGTATGTTCATCGTGTGCTATTCGCTTCTTATTTCCTTCGACTTGCTTCTCTGTTCCAGTCCGAGGTCTTCGCGGATAAAACGCAACTTCAACAGCAGTTCCTTCATCTCGGCCACGTCGAGCCGTCGCGTGTTGTGAGAGTGATAATCCTCGATGTTTGCCATGTCGGCATTGCCTTCGGTGAAATATTTGTCGTAGTTGAGGTCGCGCGTGTCGCAGGGAATGCGGAAATACTCTCCCATGTCTATCGCACGAGCCATCTCCTCGCGTGTAACGAGCGTCTCGTATTGCTTCTCACCGTGTCGTGTTCCGATGATTTTAACCTCGGTGTCGCCATATTCTGGCTTCACCTTGGCGTAGGTCTCTTTAAGTGCTTGTGCCAGCGTGGTAAGCGTGGCGGCAGGCGCTTTCTGCACGAAGAGGTCGCCGTTGTGTCCGTGTTGGAACGCATAAACCACGAGGTCAACAGCATCGTCGAGCGTCATCATGAATCGTGTCATGTTCGGGTCTGTGATGGTAATAGGCTTACCTTCCTCCATTTGTTCCACCCAAAGTGGAATCACCGAGCCTCTACTGGCCATCACGTTTCCGTAACGAGTGCAGCAGATGGTGGTGCGTGCGCCTTCACCAAGTTCACGACCCTTCGCTATTGCCACCTTCTCCATCATGGCTTTCGATATGCCCATTGCGTTGATGGGATAGGCGGCCTTGTCCGTGGATAGCACCACAACGTTGCTCACCCCATGCTCTATGGCCGAGAGAAGCACGTTGTTGGTTCCCTCTACGTTAGTGCGCACGGCCTCCATCGGAAAGAACTCGCACGATGGAACTTGCTTGAGAGCTGCCGCCGAGAAAACGAAGTCAACGCCGCCCATAGCTATGTCCACCGACTCTTTGTTGCGCACGTTGCCGATGTAGTATTTCACTTTCGGGTTTTGCAGAGCGTGCCGCATGTCGTCTTGTTTCTTCTCGTCTCGTGAGAATATGCGTATCTCCTTGATGTCGCTCCCTAAGAATCGCCGGAGAACGGCGTTGCCGAAACTCCCCGTTCCGCCTGTTATCAACAGGACTTTGTCTTTGAATATTGACATTTATTCGTTAGTGTTGTTTTCGCTTATTATCTGTTTCAAGAAGTCCACCTTCTCTTGGTAGTTCTTCTCGTAGTCGTCGTATTGCCGAAGTCGCGCCAGTCCCTTGTCTATCAGTTGTGCCCGCAAGTCCTCGTCGTTGGCTATTCTCGCTATTGCCTCGGCAGCTTGCTTTGCGTTGCGTGGCTCGAAATAGAGTGCGGCGTCGAGCGTAACCTCGCGGTTGAACGGTAGGTCGGTGGCAACGATGGGCAAACGGAACTTCATATACTCCAATAGCGTGGCGGAGAAAGTCTCCAATACCGATGGGAAGAATCCGATGTCGCATCGAAGATAGAGAGCCTTCAACTGTTCTTGCGTCTGGAATCCCACGTTCTCAATATGCTCTTCCACGCTCAGACGTTCAGCCGATAGCTGAAACTCCTTCGAGTATGGGTTCTCCTTCGGAATGGTTACGATAAACCGAAAGTTGCTTAGTCCGTATTCGTTGCGCAGCCGAAGGGCCACTTCGGGAATTATTGAGAGATTCTTGTGTTTGCTCGGAGCCGCCACGAACACTATGCTTAGCGTGTCGTGCCATATTCGTTCGCGTTCGGCGTCAATAGTCTGAAAAGTCAGTGGCAACACGTTCGGAATCACCTTAACACGCTCGTTTCCCGTAGCCTTCACGATGCCGTTTTTCACGGTTTCGCTCTGCGTGAAGAATCCGTAAGCGCGGCGCAAGAGACGTCTGACCAACCAACCTTTGGCGAGGAAAAAGCATTTCTGTCGCAGGTTAAGCGTACTGAAGGCAAGTCGCGTCATGTTGGTGTCCCAAGCGTTGTCGTGTTCCATAATCTCCTTCTGCGAGAACGAGAAATACGACGGCGCCACGATGCTATATATCAAGTCTGGTTTTACGTCGTTCTCAATCTGCTTCAACCGCCGTCTCGTGTCGAGGTAACTCTTTGCGTCGGGTTGTGTCGGCACCACGAAGTAGTGCCCGTCGTCCGTCTCACTCATCATCTTCCCGCAAGCGTCGTCGAAGTCTTGCGAGACCGTATAGAACCACTCCGCGCTCTCGTCGGTCAGCGTTCTCGCGATGAAGTTGCTCGCAATTTGGAACCCACCTCCCGACCGCTGTTTAGTGGTAACGGCATTAATGATGATTTTCGGTCTCACTGTATAGTTCTTTTCGTTGGTGTCGCCTTTGAGCATGGCCCGTCTTCAAAAAACACTTCTTCGCCGTTGAGAAGTCCCTCGCATAGTTTGTACAGTCGCTCTGCCGCTATTTTGTACGACCATTTATCGCGCATCGTAGCGTAAGCGTTGCTTCCCATTCTCGATATCTCCGAAGGATTGTCGAGCAAGCGCATAACCTGTTGCGTTAGCGATTCGATGCTTTCCGAGCGGAACAGCAAGCCGTTATTGCCATTTTCTACGAGGAAGGGCGCGGCTCCAACCATATCGGAAACCACGGGACAGCATCCTTGACTCATCGCCTCGTTTAGCACCACTCCCCATCCCTCACGCTTGTCGGATGTGAACAGAAATATGTCGTGTGTTCGCATCTGCTTTAGCACTTCCTCGTTAGGAACACTTTTCATTATGTTCACCCGTTCGCACTTTTCCGCCATCTCCTTAATCTGTTCCAAGTTCTCTCCCGCACAAATCATGTCTATCTCGTAGTTATAATCCGTTTTGTCGAGGCGTTCAGCAAGTTGGATTACCATTTCGGGGTGTTTCCAGTTAAGCGTCCTTGCGCACCAGAGCATCCTTACTTTGTCCCCCTTCCGCAGTGTCGTTTTCTTCGATATGTCGATGTCTTCCAGTTCAGGGAAATATCCCCACTTGAAACACCTATCCTTAAAGATATGAAGCGTCTCCATATCGTTTGCCACGTATGCACTTGCACATAACTTATAGAACGGCGCAGACTTGTAGCGATGGTAAAGGCGGATGGTTTCGCGATTGTATTTTGAAAAGACGTTCAGCAAACCACGTTTGAGCACTCGCTCGGAATAGTCGAACGTCAACAGTCCTTTTCGCAATCTCGCTTCTTTATACATCAGTGGTGTGTTGCCCATTATCATCACGTCGGCAGTTTCCGCCTCCTTCATCGCTCGCTTTTGCTCCTCGCCACCAAGATATGCCTTTATTATATAAGGCCGGTCGCTGAAGTCGGGATATCCTAATTTCTTGCGCTCATCAGACATCGGACAGTTCTCTACGAACACGTAGTTCGAGCCCGTCAACCTATACAGTTCGTCGGCAACACTCACTTGGTGGTGATTGATATAATTACTGAAGAAGGCTATTCTCATAGTTGTGCGTTAATGTATTCTTTTAGTGCTTCATAATTGGTGTCCCAATCGTGATTCTCCTTGACGTAGCGGTATGCCAATTCCGTTTTGTCTGTTATATGTTGTGGGTTCTGCTCCATCTCTCTTATTGTATTTATAAGAGACTTTGCATCGGAATATAGATAATAGCAATCGGGCAGGTTCTTGAAAGCAGCAAAGTTGCGCGGCATTCCAATCGTAGGGCAGCGGAAGGCGAATGCGTCGAGAACTTTGTTGAGAATGCCTGTCTTCTTGTATTGCACTATTAGATTCGCGTCTATTTGGTCGAAGTAGTCGTGCAGTGAATCCACCGGCCCGATGATAAATACGTTCTTTTGTGACGCAAAATAGTCCATTGACTCCTTGTCTTCTTTGATATACCTCCCTGCAATACCAAGTTGAACGTTAGGTTTTTCCTTAATAACTTCAGGCCATATTCTATCAAAGAAGTTAAGCCAATTGCTGTCTATTCCGCCACCAAACGACCCAAGAAACCCCAGCGTGAAGTGGTTTGGGTCTTTGTGGAATCTCACCACGTGCTTGCTTTCGTCAGGCAAATCCACACCATTAGGAACGAGCATAAGTTTGTGAGCATTCAATTTCGTAAGCCACAATTTCTGAAAGTATTTCACGTCGTAGTCGCTCACGAGCATAATGTTGTCGTATTTCTTGAAGATTGAGCATTCGTAGGCAGAATACTTTGCAAGGCGCAATGCTGTTTTGGCTTTCTCTCCGACAGACACTTTCCGCTGCGTAATGATACTTTGCAGAACCGACAAACGTGCGAGAGAGTAGGCATCAACCAGCAGCGACAAGTGCTTCTTGTTGTGAGTTTTTTTGAAATGGTCGCTCTGGGCATAGTTGTATGAAGCCAACAGTCCGTATGGGATTACCACTTCGTAGTCGTTCACTTTTGAGAAATCGGTAACAAGATCAACCTTTCCCTCCATCTTCTTTTTCAAGTGCTCGGCTATCACCTTTATGCCTTCAGCCTTGAAACTCTCGCATAGGATACATATCTTGTTCATAACACTTGTTTAGTTTCGTGATTTGTATGCTCTCGTACTAAGATTGACTCTTATGCCAATGATAGCGGCTATCAAGTAACCTAAGAAATAGGTGGCATAAAGACTTCCAGGAATTATCTGTGAGATGGTGGCCTCGTTGAAGAGTTGCGTGACGAAGAACACCATTACTATTCTTACACTAATACATTCTTGTATCCTGTAATTGTCGGCTATAGACGCAGCAAAGGGGATTATCAGCATCAACAGATAGCAAAAGCCATATCCGCCGAACATCAGAGCGTCGAGGGTGCCAGTCGTACCAGTGGAATGCCCAGAACCTAAGGCGTAGCCATCAATGACGTGTGTCACATAGCCTGCGCCGCCGCCCGCCGCAATAATCTTTTGGGCATTGCTAAAGTCGAAAGGTTCCGAATCATTGATGTATTCGTAATACTTCATGTAATAGGTTCCAGTAAGGAATTGGCGGTTGAACGACGCAATAATCACATTGGAGCTTTCGCCGACTTGTTCTCCTTCCTCTATGTCAGAATAGGCTGCTCTCATCTTATCCTCAACAGAGAGATTGTTGTCTTGCTTTCTCATCATTCCCACGATGGGATAGAGGAAAAGAACTAATACCACGAACGGCGTTCCCAACTTGATGATTCGTATAAGACTCGGCTTATAATACATATACATCACAATCATGGTCGGTAAGAGAGTATATAGCAAAGCCGACTTGCTAAGCCTTACGAATGTCTCGACCAAGCCGAAGATGAATATAAACACAAGATGGCTACGCTTTATCTTCCCTTTGGTCAGAATTTCGTTTTCAATAATAATGGAAAAAAGATAAGGGAGGAAAAAGATGATGAAAACGTTAATGATTCCGTTTAGGTGAAAGGGCAATACTATTCTTGCTCGTTGGCTCGTGTCGCCCATATACATACTTCCACTAAGATACGCAAATGTGAGGAATATCGAAGAAATGATGAAAATAGAAACAATTAGGTTCTCGCTTATCGCCTTAGGTGTTCTTGCCGTTTGTTTTTTCTTGCCTCTTTTGCGCGATGATGTGGTAAATAGGATTAAAGCGGAGAACTCGAAGAAAATGCGATTTCCGAAAGATGCCAGTCGCGTGAAGTCGTCAAACTTGTAAAACGGTCCAGTGAGTTGAAAGGTTGCCAAAAAGACCACCGACAAGAACACCACCACCAAAAGAATAATCGAGCACAAGTCTTTCCAAAGGTTGGAAATGCGAATTATATGATAAGTGAAGAACGATGACGATAAGGCCAGCGTCCAATCTGTTATGTCGAAGTTATAGCAGCCTGCATTATAAAGAATGCACGAAACCGTAAATATCCAAAGTATGATTCTGCTACCACTCATCAGTCGTCCAAGAAACTAAGACCTTCTTATGATTTTCTTAACACCACGTCGAAACCGTCTCAAAGGCATTCCTGCGTAATAGCACACGTGGAGAATAAACACTTTGATGCGAGGGTGTGAGCGATAGTGTCTCGCATAGATAACCCGACATTGGTGAAATAGTTTATATTGTTGCCTGATAGACCGTTCATTGTCAATGGTCTTGGAATGGTCGTGAATGTACTCGTCGTCCAAGATGAGATAGTTTCTCATTCCAGCGTCCTTTACTTTCTTTGCCGTTATTCGCTCTTCTCCGAAAAGAAATGTCCGCTCGTCGAAGAATCCAATCGATTGGAATCGTTTGTAGTCAACAAACAGAAATGCGCCTGGGACAAACTCCACCTCTTGAATGTTGTCGAACTTGGTGTTGGCCTTGTAAGGCTGGGGTTTTGGCGTTCTAATGTGGAGCGGGAAATAGGCCTTTACGTCTTCCCAAAAGGTTTCTATCTTGTCATGGCAAGGATGTAATTCTCCGTTGGGAAACCTTTGCAAGGGAGCCATCATCGCAGGACTGTCCAGTTTACCGTATGTCTCGATTAGGTTGCGAATAGTTTGCTCCTTGAAATATACGTCGTTGTTCACGATGCACACGAAGTCGGGTGGGGTCTGCGACATAAAGCGCAGACCAATGTTGTTGCCTTTTGCATACCCTCCATTCTCGTTCGATTTCAATAAGAATACATCGTTAGCCGAACCAAGTTTCTTGCTTAACTCGTCGAACGATTCGTTCGGAGAATTGTTGTCAACCACAATCACGCAATAGTCTTTCCCGAAGCCCTCAAACTCCTTGATGTCGCCAACCAACCTCAGGGTGTCTTCGTAAGTCTTATAGTTAAGAATAAGAAACGCTACTTTATATTTCTTCATGGAAAGGCTATGTGGCATCATTTGTGCAAATGGGCAACTCTACTATAGAGTTCATAGATATATTTGTTTCGGTCAATATGGAGATTTATGCCTATGAATAATGCAATCGCCAACGAGACGGAAATGGCCAATCTCGCATAATCCGAAATGTTCAGCAGGTTGACGGCAAACACTACCACATAAATGGAATTAACCACAAGTCGCTTGAGCAGTCTCTTATATTCAAGACTTATGGAGAGGACACGCTTTAGGTAATAGATGCCCACAAGTAGCACGCAACACTCCGAAAGTCCCCAAGCAATAGACGAGCCAACGGCCTGCAGGTCGGGTGTGAACAAGACGTTGGTTGAGATGCCGACAATGGCACCAACTATCCCGACGGTCAACACCGCTTTCTGTGAACCAGAGGCAAGCAAATATTGTTGTATGATTACTTGTTCAAACCCTATGATAAGTACGAGAATTATACAGATGCGGAAGGGAACTACCGCCCCATCATATCCAGAACCCGACAATAGATAAATCAGACAGTTGGAGTTGGCCTCGCATACGGCTATTGCAGGTATCGCGCATATGATGATGAGCGTAAGAACATCGGTCGTTATCCTCCTCAACTCCTCAATTTGTCTCTTGCCTATCATATAACTCACTTTGGGAATCATCACAGTTGTGAATGCGCCTAAGAACGCCATAATGACATTATAGAGCTTGGTGGATGTGGTGAAATAGCCTACTTGCACGTTTGAGCAAACACTTCCTAAAAACAACACATTGAACGTGGTGTACATCGACGTGATGATTTTATAGAATCCAAATGACAATACAGGCGAAATATATTTTCTGAGAGACAGAGAGTTGAACTTCAGGCTATGAAATTTCTTCCCGTATTGCCAATTCACTACTGAGTTCGTTACTGTAACAAGAGCAGTTAGCGCATAATATACAACCGCATCTCCCTTTTGCCGAACAAAGACCAACACGCAAACCACATATATCGAGCGGATAAGAATGCTCCTCGTTGTTATGTATTTGAAATCGCTAATCCCTTGAAAAAACCATTCCGTAAGAAACACTACGAAAATAAGTTTAACGACTCCAATGAAAAGAAACTCCTTGTATGGGGTAAGCGCATCAATGGAATAGGTGCAAGCAACGAGTGCCACAATGGCAATCAACGTGGTGATGGAGTGTAGCACAACCAAATTAGTAAACACGACATCGCGCTCATCCTTGCTCTCGCATTTGGCAATCTCCCTTACACCATAGATGCTGATGCCCATAGTGGAGAAAAGGGAAAAATAGTCGATGATGCTGTCCACATAACTGCACAATCCAACATTTCCTGGCCCGAGTATTCTTGAAATGTATGGATATACAATTAGAGGAAACAGATATCCTGCAAAGGTCAGAATCAGATTGTAACTGAAATTCTTTCTGACTCCCATAATGCTTGTCCTACCTAATTATGCCTTTACCACTCGTCGTGCCTCCTCAATCGCGGCTCATTGCCACCATTGAGTCATCTTCCCCTATTCTGTTATAACCGTTGCACTGCGCGACATCTGCTCCTCGTCCCATGCGAACTTATACACATATCCAGACTGGCAAGTCATATACATCCAGCCATCTTTATAGAAGATACCCTCTGGTTCCTCATAGGAGGGAAGAATGGACGTAAGATAGTAAATCTTGCAACTCCAATTATCTGTTCTGCAATCAAACACGGCAATTCCCTTCTCCGATGATGGTATGCCGAAAGCCACATAAACCTTGCCATTCACGGCAAACGCATCTTGAAAAGAGTGAATAAACCGCTTCATCTTCATTTGTCGCTCTACCCTTATATTGCCCAGATAGTCATCGTCAAACGAATGGCAGTTGAGAATCATCGGATTGTTCGTCGAATCCGTCCACGTCGCTCTCGCATAATCCACGAAATAAGCCTTACGTCGTTGCCAGTCAATAGCAGGGTCGTGGCTGTATCCCGCATTTCCCGTCGGGTAGATGTGTTTTACGAACTGCATATTTCCACCAACAACTTTGTAAAGACATTCGTGCTCCACATAAACCAACGTGTCGTTGCCAGCCGTAATATAAGAACTAATGGCATTGCAATGAGTGTCGGTCTCCAATTTCCTCACTTCGCTGTTGTTTACAGGGTCGTTCAATGGAAACTTTGAATAATTGCCATTATTATAGAATTGGTACACGGTATCGCCAATAAGCGTTGCGCCCTGGATAGATGTTCCCGATGCGTTATAGAAATATCCTATTCGCTGAATGGTTATAGCCTTTGTGTCATAACATATTACGGGCATATACGTGCTGTCGCCTTCGTACTGTGCTTCTACGACCAACGTGTCCAGAGACAGCGGATCGTCTTTCGGCTCAAAGTTTTCGTTATCGCAGGAAAGAAGTGCAATTACAGAACACAAGACTATAACCCAATAAGTAAGGTTTCTCATTGTTATTTAATAAACTTAGACGCTAAAAGTGAAATAATTCTTTATGGTTCTTGCTATCGCATATCCCCAAAGATTCCGATTCGTCGCGCCTCCTCAATCGTGGCGAGCAGTTTCTCTCTCATTGTGCCAGAGACTTGCCAACCGAGGGACTCTATGCGGGCGGTACTGAAGGTGGACTGGCGGATGGGGTTGAACACCTTTCGCTCCTCCTCCGTGGGGAGGTCGAATACCACACGGCTGCCGCCAATCTCGGCTATCATCTCGGCCAACTCGCGGATGGTTATCACGCTTTGACGGTCGGCAATGTTGTATGCCTTGCCACTCTCGCCACGCAGGAGGATGCAGAGTAACGCCCGGGCACAATCAACCACATAGCACCACGAGCGCAACTGCTGCCCTGGGCTCTTCAGCGTGATGTCTTCGCCACGGAGCACGCTGCGGATGAATTGCGCATACACTCTGTTGTCGCTCTCGGTGAAGTGCGGGCCGTAGGTGTGGCATGGGCGAGCCACGCACACGTCGGCTCCATACTCCTCTTTGTAGGCGGCACAGAGCGTCTCGGCGGCACGCTTCGACGACGGGTAGCACGAGCGTGGCGACATAGGGTCAACATATCCGCTCATCTCCTCGGTGAACTCCTCGCCGTTGCCGTTGCCATAGACTTCTGCCGACGACACATAGACGAGACGCTCCATTCCGTGAGCCATTCCGTAGTCGGTCAGAAGTGCCAGACCGTCGATGTTGGCCTTGATAATCTCCACAGGCTCTCGGACAAAGGCGGATGGACTGGCCGCACTGGCTGCGTTGACGATAAGGTCGAAGCGAGTGTCGCCCTCCATCGGCTTAGTGATGTCGTGGCGGATGAAGCGGAAGTGGCTGTCATCGGCGTATTTGCCGAACAGAAGTTTTGCCCTTGCCTCGTTTCTTCCGAGGGCATAGACCGTGTAAGCCTTTCGCTCGTGGGTCATCAGAATGTCGATGAGACACGAGCCAATCAGCCCCGTCGCACCCGTTACGAGTATGCTCTTTCCTGCGAGCAAGTCGAGGTGGGCGTCGTCGGCCGCTGCGGCAATGTCAGCCCAGTACCGGTTTATTTCAGCCATTTCTCCTTGTCGGTGTGCATCAGTGCCTTGATTATTTCAAGGTCTTCCACGGTCGTAACCTTCACATTCTTCTCCGAGCCTGGCACTATGTGCATCTCTCTCCCGCCCAGCTCAGCCATAAGTGTGCACGAAGCCACCGAGTTAACAATTCCTTTGGCCTTAGCCTCCTCGTGCGCCGCGATTATGTTCTTCAGTCGGAACGTCTGCGGAGTCTGCGTGCGAATCAGTTTGTCTCTTGGAATGCTTGTGGTGGAAACAAATCCGTCGTCGCTTTCGAGTATTGCCTCGCGGCACTGTATGCCCGTGATGGCGTAGCCGTATCGTTGGCAAATGGCTATGTTCGACGAGATAATGTCTTGCGAGAGCAGCGGCCTTACAGCATCGTGAATCAGCACGAGGTCGTCGTCATCGCATCCAGCCTCTTTCAGTCCGTAGATGCCGTTGCGTATCGACTCCATGCCTGTGCTTCCGCCAGGGAATATCCATTTCAGTTTGGTGATGCTGAACTGGTTGGCATACGATTGAAGCACAGTCTCCCATCCTTCGAGACACACTACGGCGATGCCGTCGATGTCGGGGTGCTGTTGGAATGCAGATAGTGTGTGGATGATGATTGGGCAGTTGTCCACGTGCATAAACTGTTTCGGGATGTCTTGTCCCATGCGGTTGCCTGAGCCGCCGGCTATTATAAGTCCGTAGTTCATTATTCTTATGTTTTCTCTCCTTAATCTTTCGTCCAGTAGGCTTTGAAGGCGTGGTGGGTGATGCGCTGGCTCTCGGGAGGCAACTGCATATAGTCGCCGTAGAGACTGCGGAGATAGGTATCGTAGCCCGCGGGCACCATAGCCTTTATCGTCTCAAAGTCCATATCGATAGTGGAGGCTATAACGTCTTTCTTGAGAATCTCCTTCTCGCCGTAGCCCCACACCAAGACGCCGCAGTGGTGGTGCTCTTGCGAGTCGTTGCGCCATCGTTGGGCGTTCTGGTTAATCTTTCTCACGAGCCATGAGACGCTCGTCAGGCAGAGCAACAGGTGCGAGCCCACGATGACGGCGTTTTTCATCAGGCTTCTGCGTCGTTGTGGATAGAGACCTTTCAGTTGGAGCGCGTTGATTAGCAGTCGGTTGCGCATTATTATCCGTCGCTGTTCCTTCGGGTCGTCGCTCACTTCGTCGATGGGGAACACGTCGATGTTCACGCCCATATCGCGAGCCGTCAGCACGTCTTCCTTTAATAGCGTCCGATTGTCGCACACCTTAGCATAAGGCAAGGGGAACAGTCGGTCGGTCTTGTGAGAAAGAAACTCAAACTGCGGGTTGCCGTCTCGTTGTATCGCTTCCCTCAGCCGTTCGCAGTCGCGCCGCTTGAGCATTATGTCGATGTCGTCGTCCCACGGTATATATCCTCCGTGTCTAACTGCGCCGATGAGTGTTCCGCCACAGAGAAAATAGTCGATGCCATTGGCTCGGCATATATTGTCAACGTATTCGAGAATGCCCAGTTGCACTTCCCGCAGTTCCTTGTCGGATAGTTCTTTCATCTGGTATTGATTGTGGTGGCAGATGTTTTTGATAGTATAAAAATTATATATCAATGTATATCATGCCAATGTATAATTTTTGTTGTTGGAACAAACTTGCGTCGATTGACGGCATAATCTGGGTTATCGGTGAGCTTGTGTGCCAGCCGACTTTCGAAAATTGCCGATTTGTAAAAGCCATCAAAGTAAGGGGCACTGTACGATGTGCGACCTTGTTTCGGCTCGGTTGAGAATCAATGATTGCCTTTGCAACTTTGATCGTTCAAGTTGCAAAGGTACGGATAATTTTTCGGAAAGCAGTGGTTTTGGGAAATAAATCGTCAAAATTTTATTTCCCAGTCGTGTCGGTGGGCCGACGTGGATGAGCGGAGCAAGAAAATTCCCGCTCCTTCATCTGCCACACAAGCATTGTGTGCAATAAAAACCTATTCTTTCACCTGCCACTCAAACACGCAACCGTTTTTGCGGTTGGGGTCGGAGCCGGGGAAGTCGGCGGAGTAGGGGCCACCAATGGTCGGCGACTGACCCACGTAGCGGTTGTTTTTCATCGAGAGCAGCATACACTGGCTGCGGAGCATATCCTGCCACATGAAGATGGATCCCGCTTGCTCGTCTTTTGTCAGGCGCACGTCGCCGGAGAGACCCTCGCCACAGACGGTGAGAAATCCCATGCCGTTGGTGGCTTCGAGTGCCACTTTGCCGTTGCCTCGGTCGTGCAGACGGAACTTTATGTCGCCATTGTTGGCGTCGCCGGTGCCGAGCAACATTCCGTGGCGTTCGGCTTGGGCGAAGAGACTGTTGCCGAGGTTCTTCAGAGTGATGGTCTTCCCCGTCGGCAGATTGTCCGAGCGGTCGGCTTGCGGCTCGTCAACGGTGAAGTCGTCGAACTCGGCCGTGCCGCCGTTCTTGCCCGACGTGTTGTAGGCAAATAGCGCGAGACGGTTGCCCTGGAACGTCTTTAGCTGATAGGGCGTCAATATGTTTTGTCCGTCTTTCACGGGGGTAAACGTCTTTCCGTCAGTGCTATACGAGAAGTTAATGTACTCGTCGTAGGGATGTCCCTCGATGCGCAGCCAGATGTTGTCGCCCTTTCCCAGTTTTATGGTTTGCTCGTTTGAGGCAACGCCCTGCGCACAGAATTTCAGTGTCGTCTGCTTGCCTTGTTTTTCCACTCCGAGATATTGGTATGGCAGGTTCACGTTGCCCAGTCCTGCGAAGTCGCCATCTTTCATCTTCTTTGTGCAGAGTTTCACTGTGTTGATGCTCACCGGTCCTATCATGCGCTGCGTCAGAGTGTTGTGTGCCCATAGGAAACTCTTTGCCGGCATCGTTTGCAGAGCCAGTTTGCCTCCCTTCACGCTCCATTTATCGTCCACAGGATTATGGTTCCACTGCCAGATGGGTTGCAGTTTGCCTCCGTTGAAATTGTCGCTCCGCTGGTATGGGCCGTGCGGCGTCTCCTTGACGTTTGGCAGTGGTTTCGTGTAGGTTACGGGCGAGCGTCCGAGGTTTCCTGGCAGACCATACATTGGCCAACCGTCTTCGGTCCACGTTACGGGCGATATGCAGACGGTGCGTCCCACGGCGCGGAAGTCCTGCATTGAGAATCCCCACCATTGTCCGTTGGGCAGGTCAACGATGCCGCCCTGATGAATGTTGGCGCAGGCCATCTCGTTGTCCCCAGGTTGCTTGATTTTGAATTGGTAGTTGTCGTCGCCAAGCGACTCGTAGGAAGCGTTTGTTACAAGTGGGAACGTGAGTGTTCCGAGTGTTTCCATGTTGCTGATTACGCGCGTCTCGTAGGGACCATACACGTTGTCGGCTCGCGAGCAAACCATACGCCCCATCGGTCGGTAGTCGGTGCTCACGATGTAGTATTTGCCATTTATCTTATAGAAGTGGTGACCTTCGCCAACGGCCTGTGCGTGAGGCATCACCACCTTTGTCGAGCCTTCCACATAGCCACTGAAGTCGGGCTTCACTTCGGTAATCTGTACGTCGCCATAGCCATGCACAGCATACACCTTTCCATCGTCATCGAAGAGCATTGAGAGGTCGTAGATCTTGCCGCCCATATTGGTATGTTTCCACGGTCCTTTAGGGTCTTTCGAAGTGTAGAGCTGCAAGCCGCAACCGTTAACGTTTGAGAATACGTAGAATGTTCCATTGTTATAACGAATGCATGGAGCCCAGATTCCCTGTCCGTATATCTCTTTTCCGTTGTTCAGATTGAAGCGGTCTTCCTGAAAATCAAACCTGTCGAAGCAATAGCTGCACAGTTCCCAGTTTACCATGTCGCGAGAGTGCAGAATCACGAGGCCTGGCACGTCGTGCATCGTAGTGCCTGCGAGATAGAAGTCGTCGCCGACGCGAATCATGTCGGGGTCGGAGAACTCGTCGTAGAACAGTGGGTTGGTGTAGGTTCCGTTGCCATTGTCGGCTGTCCACGTCTTGTTTTGAGCGTTAGCGGTAGCCGACAGGATGGTGATTGCAAGCAGTAATGTCAGTTTCTTAGTCATAGCAATGGTTTTTTAATGAAAAGAGCCCTGCTTCCGAGGAGAGCAAGGCTTGAGAGTGTTTCTTGTGGTACCTCCCTGATTCGAACAGGGGACACACGGATTTTCAGTCCGATGCTCTACCAACTGAGCTAAGGCACCTTGTTTGCTTTTTGCGGGTGCAAAGGTACTACTTTTGTTCGACTTCTTCGCAAACTTCCGCAAATATTTTCTCGCTGTTAGTCTTTTTTAACAAATTTGACGGTTGTCCGATACTACTGCCTATACCTTATTATATATAAATGTTGGGGGAAAATAAATTTGGCGATAGATTTGGATACTTTGGGAAAAAGCACTAACTTTGCACTCATGAAACGAGCAACTATTTTTTTCGTGGCCGTACTCTTTTGCTTGGCTACGCAGGCGCAGGAGCGTCGCAGAGACTTCAATCAGCCTTTTGTAACGGAAACTCCTATGGCTCACGACCCCGTGTTGGCGTGGGAAGACAGCATTTTTCACGTGTTTTCCACGGGCGTAGGCATTCAGCACCTCACGTCGAAAGACCTTCGAAAGTGGACGATTGACCCGCGCCCAGTGATGAGCGTGATACCGCAGTGGACGCGCGACTCAGTGGAAGGATTTGTTGACCACGTTTGGGCTCCCGACATTATTCGTTGGAAAGGGCGTTGGTGGATGACCTATTCATGCTCCACTTTTGGTAAGAACGGTTCGGCCATCGGGCTGATGAGTAATGGTTCGTTAGACGGACGGCGACCGTGGCAAGACCATGGCGTAATTGTTTGCTCACACGATCATCGAGACAACTGGAATGCTATCGACCCAAATATAATAATCGACCAAACTGACGGTCAGCCTTGGCTTACGTATGGTTCGTTTTGGGATGGCATTCAGCTCGTGCGACTCGACTCGACGCTTCACGTTGTCGAGGGCACTAAGCCACAGACCATTGCCCGCCGCCACAAGCCCGGCGACCCGTCCGCAGCACCTAATCCTACGTCGCGTTTTGCTGGCCCTAATGCTATAGAGGCGCCGTTCCTATTCCGCCACGGCGACTATTTCTATCTGTTTGTCTCGTGGGATTATTGTTGCCGAGGCGAAAAGAGCAACTATCGCGTGGCTGTTGGGCGCAGCAAGACAATCTACGGCCCTTATCTCGACGATAAAGGTGTACCAATGCTCGACGGCGGTGGCAAGGTGCTGATAGAGGGCGATAAGCAGCAGTTTGAGGCCATAGGGCACTGCGCTGCTTATCACATAGGCGACCGCGACATCTACGTCAGTCATGGTTATAGCGTTGCTCATAGGGGTGCAGCCATTCTTGTAGTCCGCGAGATTCAATGGGAGAACGGATGGCCAAAGCTATGCGAACTGAAAATCGATTAGTATAAAGGTCGTCTGTAAATCTTAAAATAACCGTGTTCCTTTATTACTATCACCGTATTAAAGAAGAACGATTACTGTTTTAATCTGATGATTTAAGCTAAATCAAAACGTGGTTTAACCTAAATTAGCGCGTGGTTTAAGCTAAACTATAAAGTTGGCCCTAATATGCAAAAAGTAGGATGAAAGAGCCCCTGTGAGCCGCTAATATGCAAATGGTAGGATGAAATTTGCAGAAAGGGCGACACACAGAGGTATTGTAAGACTTTATA